>ERZ1673743.166-NODE-166-length-114941-cov-15.637162_pt1 | contig 114941 bp, 111 predicted proteins | sample MGYA00580197_ERZ1673743 | MGnify/ENA primary metagenome ERZ1673743 (study PRJEB41218, sample SAMN15661795) | gut metagenome | host: Homo sapiens | place: Canada: London | collected 2015-08-20/2019-03-30 | study: EMG produced TPA metagenomics assembly of...
AACCAACGTAAAATCATACCCTCCGTTTTTGCAACTCCCCTTTCCGTCTTATCTCTTTCTCTTTCATGGCCTTATCTATTTCCTTATAGCGGCTACGGAATTTCATGAATGTATCCCGCGAAATGTCGAAACGCCTGCATATATCGGCAATCGTACAGTTCCGCTTCAACATGCCAACGATGACCTTTCGGTTTTCGATCAGCACGTTCATTTTCGTGTAGCTGCCTTTTTTCCGACCAAGGACGACACCCTCGGCTTTCCGGAGGGCGAGAGCCTCCTTCGTGCGCATCGAAATCAGGTTGCGTTCAATTTCCGCTACCAGACCGAACGCGAAACAAAGTACCTTGCTGTTGATGGAGTTGTCGAACGAATACCCCTCCTTGGTTGTGTAAAGGTTGATTCCCTTCTCCAGACACTTGCCCATGATGGCCATGAGGTCCGTCAGCGTGCGGCTTAGCCGCGAAACTTCCGTGACAATCAGCGTGTCGCCCCGTTTCATGCGCCGTATCAGTCCCCCTAATTTGCGGTCGCACCCCTTCTTCTTGCCGCTGGCGACCTCCGTCACCCACTGGCTGACGGAAAGATTTCTACTGTCGGCGAAACGCCGGATCTCGTCTTGTTGGTTAGCCGGGTTCTGTTTGCCCGTGCTGACCCTTAAATAACCTATTATCATAATCCTTAATTATTTTACGGGAGCGACATTGCCCCCGTCCGGTATAAATAAGGCATGATGGTTCGAAATGAAAGGATTCTGTACATAATTGTATGCGTAACATTTTATTCTTCAACTATTTTAATGTCTTTTCGGAATCTCGTCGGGAAAAACTGGCACGTATGTTTTCTCCGGACAGGCCGTAAGCTCGTGAAAAACATAAACCGTTACGGAGGAAATGCCTCATTCGTGGAACTGCATGAAGTCGGTGCCTATGACAACAGCCATTCTCTGATGCCGGATTTGAAGGGGCAACGAATGGACCGGATGCCCCAAATGGTTGGACGAGCAATGCTGAAATCGAATGATATGCCGAAAAATAAAGAAAAATGCGGTCTTCTCGACAGTAAGCAAGAAGCCGCATTTGTAATAAGTACCCCGATTTCTGTAAGAACGCTTTGTCCGGAAGTTGTCCGTTGAATAGGTTGTGCTTATTTCAATGATTTGCGTAGCAACGGAAGGCGTTTCAGTATATGGCCGATAGAAAGGACAGTTGTAACGATTCCTGCCCAAAAATGACATTGCCCGACCGGGGAACCTGCTCCTTCTATGCCTAACAGGGCAAATCCGGTCAGAACCACGGACAGGAACAGGACCGACAGTACCGCCGTGACCTTGCTTTTCCGGCCTATTCCGTTCTTGGCAGTTCCCTTGTACCAGCCCCAATGCGTCGCTATATGAAATATGGAGGCCATGAGGAACAGCAGGCTCGTCAGGACATGGAAAACTGCCCAATTATGCCATACCTCGTGATTGCCTTCATAGTCGGCCACATGCAATTCGATTCCGGAGTATGCGGACAGGACAAACACGGGAATCAGGCTCCAGTCTATTATAAAAATCTTTTTCATCTGTCTTTCGGTTTTAATAGATGCGGCAAAGTTCGCATCTTCGACTGGAACCGGACGATAACAAATGTAAAGAAATGAACTATCGCCTGTTTCTGATCCTCGACAGGGAAACAGAAGTAATCCCCAAATAGGAGGCAATATAATGCTGGGGAATCCGCTGTATGATAGAGGGGTGTTCTTTCAGCAGTTCTTCATACCGTTGTTGGGGGGTGTTCTTTATGCGGGAAAGGAAGAGCCGCTGATAAACATGGAAGCGTTCGATGATTTTTTCCTCATATATCTGCCGTAGCGCGGGCTTCTGTCCGAGGTTTCTGAAAAAATCTTCCCGCTTCATAACCGACAGTTCTGCCGGCTCTATGCTTTCCAGGGAAAAAAGGCTCGGTGTCCGTTGATACAGGCTGTCGAATGACGCGACGAAATCCCCTTCGAAAAAGAACTGGAAAGTGATGTCCCGTCCTTCGTTGTTGAAAAACAGGCGCAGGCAACCTTTCCGGATCAGGTACATTCTGTCGGCTACCTTGCCTTCTTCCAACAATATCGTTTTAGGAGGAACGGATAATTCGGTTATCTCCGGAAGCGATAGAAAATAGGCGTTTTTATCAGAGTTCATTGTCATTTCATCTTTATTCGTCATGGTTTGATAGTGTATTGTTCATCACGTACTCGGCACAAATTCTGATAGAGACTCATCTACTTTAATAACTTGCGTTCGCTGCCGCCAGTTCCCAATATTCTCATCTGTTGAATGGCTATCTGATTGAGTTTAATCAACCGCTCACCCTGCGGAATACCTTGGTCTATAAATACTGCATTGAGGTTTTCCATATTTGAGAGGCAAATAAGCTCATTGATTGTGGCATAGTCCCGGATATTCCCTTTCAGTTCGGGGTGTTGCTCACGCCACATCTTGGCGGTCATACCGAACATCGCCACATTCAGCATATCGGCTTCATCGGCATAGATAATACTGGCTTGTTTGGCGGTTACCTCTGCCGGGATAAGGTTCTGTTTTATGGCATCGGTATGTATGCGGTAGTTGATTTTCGACAGTTCCCGTTTGGCTGACCAACCGAGTTGCTGTTGTTCCTCGGTCTTTAATCGTTGGAACTCCTTTATAATATACAGTTCAAATTCAACGGAAATCCAGCTTGCAAACTTAAATGCTATATCCTTGTGAGCGTAAGTGCCGCCGTAGCGTCCCGATTTGGAGAGTATGCCTATTGCGTTTGTCGTACTTATCCATTTTGTCGGTGATAAGGTAAAGGCGTTCAGCCCGGCTTCCTTTTTAAACCCCTCGAATTCGAGGGGTTTAAAACTCGGGTTGTACAAACTCTCCCAAATACCCAGATATTCTATTGTATTCCGGTTACGCAGCCAGTTCCCGATAACCGCAGTCGGGTCATCGCTTTTGTATCTTGCTATGTCTGTCAGGCTGATATAATCATTCTCGTTGACTGATATAATTGTGACACTTGTGTCTTTTACTGTAATCTTTGCCATTTTATATTTGATTCTTTGGGTTTTATGTACAAAAGTAATTATAATCTATGAGACTTTCTCCTTTTCAATGAACAATATGACTTTTCCTTTCGGATATAGACAAGGATATAGACAAGGTATTTCGCTACCTCCGGTAATACCTGCTTTTCCCTTATTTCAATCATGTAAAATCACCATAAATAGGTATTGTCCAGTAAATTCAAACCCCGTACTTTTGCAAAAATATAAACGGAAACATCGTTCATTATTTATGCAGGTACTCAAAGAAGACATACGCGGCCGCATATTGGCAGTCGCCGAACAGCGATTCGGGCAGCAGGGGTATTCCAAGACCTCCATGCGCGAGATTGCCGGAGCCGTCGGTGTCGGTGTGGGGAACATATATAATTATTTCCGGAACAAGGACGAATTGTTCTGTGAAGTGGTCCGTCCCGTCCTGCACGCTATGGAAGCCATGTTGCAGGAGCATCACGGCATACGCGGCGAGGACGTGATGACGATGCGTTCCGAAAAATACCTGAAAGCCTGTATCGACGAATACGTTTCGCTCATCGAAACGCATCGCAGCCTGCTGGAGATCCTGTTGTTCCGTGCCCAAGGCTCTTCGCTGGAACATTTTCGCGAAAGCTACACCGACCGTTCGACCGGGCTGGTCAAGGCATGGTTCGCCGCCATGAAGAAGAAGTACCCGAATATAAATACGGCTGTGTCCGATTTTATCATTCACCTGCATACGGTGTGGATGTTCACGCTGTTCGAGGAGCTGTTGATGCACGCGGTGCCCAAACAGGAAATGGAATCCATTCTGCATGACTATATTCTGTTTGAAATTCAAGGTTGGAGGGCCATTATCAAGGTATGACAGATAGAAAAGACACATACGGACAAGCTGCCGTAACGGGGCAGCGGGAAAAGAGGAAATCTTCACAAAGGTTTCCTCTTTTTTTATTCGTGAACAAATCTGAATATCGTTCATTAATAAATATCATAACAAATGAAACAGAGACATAAATTCGAGAGCATTGTCGCCGAGACATTGCTCATTCCGCTCTATTACAGGGCGAAAGAGAGCCGCCGAAAGAACCCGATTCTGAACGACAAGGTTGCGGAGGGGCTGGTGGACAGTCTGGAATACGACTACTCCCGTTTCGACGGGGCGAAGTTGAGCGAGGTCGGCTGCGTCGTGCGCGGGTGGTTTTTCGACCGTGCCGTGCGCCGCTTCATAGGGAAGCACGCCGATGCGGTGGTGGTGAATGTGGGCTGTGGTCTGGACACCCGTTTCCAGCGTATCGGCGACGGGAAGGCCGTATTCTACGACATGGACCTGCCGGAAGTCATCGCGCTGCGCCGCGAGCTGATTCCGGAGCAGCCGGGCAACCCCTACATTGCGGCCTCCCTGCTGGATGCCGGCTGGCTGGACGACCTGCGTCGCCGGCATCCCGATGCGCATTTCATCTTCGTGGTCGAAGGCGTGCTGATGTATTTCTATGAAAAGCAGGTAAAAACATTTCTGCACCATGTGGCCGAGCGTTTCGGGGGCGGCGAACTGTGGTTCGACGTCTGCGGTACGATGATGAGCCGTCACGGAGTGAAACCCGATTCGCTCCGTGAACACGAGGCGCAAATCCGCTCCGGTCTGAGCGACGGGCGTCTGGTAGAACAATGGGAACCCCGCCTACGCCTTTTGGAACAGGCCAATTACATGAAGTTTTTCCGTCCGCGCTGGGGCTTCTTCTTCGGGCAAATATTGGGACGGATGACGCGGCTGTGCTACAAGTTCAGTTCGATGTTGGGATATGAAATCGTATCGAATTCCCGTGACACGGCGGCAATTCTCCATGAAAGATGAAAGAGACGACGATTGAACCTTATCTCCCAATGTTGGAACGGTTCGAAGAATTTTTCAGGGAAGAACTGGCATCCCGTTTGTCGGTCGAATCCGTTGATTCCGTGATGGAAGCGGCTGTCGAGAATTTTCATCGTATCTCCGCAATCATTCCGGATGTCCCGCCGACATCACCATGGGTGAAAAACATTATCGGTATAGCCTATGAGATCGGTCTGTGGCAAGAACTGTCGGCCAGAGGATGGAGTCCGGCAGAACTTTCCATTGTTACGCAGAAAGCATTGAAAAAGCTCACGTTGTCGAGTATCCCTTCTGAAAAAATTTCGGAAATACGCGAAATGTTGTGTTCGCCCGACTATGTGCGTCGCATCGCTTCCGCTTCGCATGTTTCCACAGAGGACGATTGGCTGTTCGATTGCGTGTTGCCGAATGCGGACGATACGTTCGATGTCGGTATGGACATTGCCCGGTGCCCGGTCGCCGAACTCTGTTCCCGTATTGGCGTCGAGTGCTTTTTTCCCTATTTCTGCGTGAATGATTATATCACACACGATGTACTCGGTATCCGGCTGACACGGACCCGCACATTGGCACACGGTGCTTCGTGCTGCGATTTCCGGCTGACAAAAGAGCGGGGAGCGGCTGACGGGGCTGTTGTAATCCGGCCGGAAGATTTACAGGAATTTACCAACAACGGATAGAGAGAATCGGATAAAATTCAATATATGGAAACAAAAGAAAAGAAGAAAGAAGGTCTGTCCCGCCTGTTCGAGATCGCGGGGCAGAAGAAAGGGCTGCTTTTTCTGGCGGGTCTGCTGTCGGCAGGCAGCGCCGTGTGTATGCTCGTACCCTATTGGGCGGTGTACGAGGTGTTGAAAGAGCTGCTGACGCACGGTACAAGCCCGGCTTCGGTGGACGAAGCCGGCATGATTCGTTGGGGCTGGATCGCCTTCTGCGGGCTTATCGGCGGACTGGTGCTGCTGTACGCCGCCCTGATGTCCTCGCACGTGGCTGCATTCCGCATTCTGTACGGATTGCGTGTCCGGCTGTCCGAGCATATCGGCAAGCTGTCGCTGGGTTATCTCAACAACACCTCTACCGGAGCCATCAAGAAGACGATGGAGCAGAACATCGAGAAAATCGAGGGATTCATCGCCCACACGATTCCCGATTTGGTGAACGTAGTGGCGACGGTCGTGGTGATGCTCGTCATCTTTTTCTCGCTGGATACATGGCTGACGGCGGTCTGTCTGGCCGTGGTGCTGTTGAGCTTCGCCCTGCAATTCTCCAATTTCATGGGGAAGAAGGCACGGGAGTTCATGAGTATTTACTATGATGCGCAGGAAAAGATGAGCGCCTCCGCCGTGCAGTACGTCAGGGGAATGCCCGTGGTGAAGATATTCGGACAGAGCGTCCGCTCGTTCCGGCAGTTCAACGCCGAGATACAGGCTTACAAGACGTTCGCCCTGAAATGCTGCGACACCTACCAGAACGGGATGATCGCGTTCACCGTCCTGCTGGGTTCGATGGTGACGTTCATTCTTCCCGTGGGTATCCTGCTGATACAAGGGAATCCGCAGTCGCTCGCATTGGCCGCCGTATGGCTGTTTTTCATCATCATGGGACCGGGTGTGGCTTCGCCCATCTACAAACTGACGTTCCTGGGCGGAAACACCAAGGAGATCGACGAAGGCGTGGCGCGTATCGACCGCATTCTGGAGAAAAAGCCCGTTCCCGAACCGGAACACCCCGAAGTGCCGCAGTCGTATGAGGTGGAGTTCCGCCACGTGTCATTCTCCTACGAAAATACGGAACAGGGCACACGTACCGAGGCGCTGCGCGATGTTTGCTTCACGGCGCCGCAAGGCCGGATTACGGCGCTCGTGGGGCCTTCGGGAAGCGGCAAGTCCACCGTCGCGAACCTGATTCCCCGTTTCTGGGACGTGGAGCAGGGCGAGATTCTCATCGGTGGCGTGAACATCAAGAACATCGCTACGACGCAGTTGATGGATACCGTTTCATTCGTCTTTCAGGATACGTTCCTGTTCTACGACACGCTGTACGAGAACATCGCCGTCGGTTCCCCCGCCGCAACGAAAGAAACGGTCGTGGCGGCGGCCAAAGCCGCCCAGTGCCACGAGTTCATCGAGCGGCTGCCGCAAGGCTACGAGACGAGAATAGGCGACGAGGGCGTGTATCTGTCGGGCGGCGAGGCGCAGCGGGTATGCGTGGCCCGCGCCATTCTGAAGAATGCGCCGATACTGGTACTGGACGAAGCCACGGCCTTCGCCGATCCGGAGAACGAATACAAGATGCAGCAGGCCCTTCAATCCCTGATAAAAGGCAAGACCGTGATTATTATCGCCCACCGGCTGTCGTCCATCGTCTCGGCGGACAACATCGTGGTCTTGCAGCAGGGACGGATCGTACAGCAGGGCCAGCACGACGACTTATCCGTCGCCGAGGGGCTCTACAAGAACATGTGGGATGCCTATACGAGCGCTTATCATTGGAAGTTGAACAAAAATTGAATACGGAGATATGAAAAAGAATAGTTTCTTGAACGATATTTTACAGAATACGAGTTGTCCGCAGGGATTCTGGGGACGGATGATTTTGCGGGGAATGAACTGTTTCCACGCTTCGCTGGCCCATCGCGGCATGAAACAGGTGGACTGGCGGCCGGAATGGAATGTGCTGGACATCGGATGCGGGGGCGGCGCCAACGTGAAGCGTCTGCTGAAGCTGTGTCCGCAGGGAAAAGTTTACGGCATGGACCTGTCGGAGGAGAGCGTCGCCTTCGCCCGCAGGCACAATGCGGGAGAACTGGACCGCCGATGTTTCATACAGCAGGGCGATGTCTGCTCCCTGCCTTACGGGGACGGGGCCTTCGATGCCGTTACGGCCTTCGAGACCGTCTATTTCTGGTCTTCCGTCAGCAAGGCGCTGGCCGAAGTCTTCCGCGTGATCCGGAAAGGGGGCTGCTTTCTCATCAGTCTGGAAGCGAGCGACCCCGAACTCGGAAAGGCGTGGACGGAGCGGATAAAGGGAATGACGGTGTACGGAGCCGAAGAACTGAAACAGTTGCTGTCCCAAGCCGGCTTTTCCGACATCCGGGTAATTCAGAAAAAAGAAGAACTGCATATCGTCGCACATAAATGAAAGGAGTGGAACATGAATGCGATTAAAAACATTACGATAGGCCATACGGAACGTCTTTACAAGCCCGTGGGCTATACCATGCTCGCCAATCTGGTCAACATCATACCTTTCTGCCTCTCCATCGAGGCGGTGCGCATCATCTTCGCCGCGTTCGACGGCAGCGGACGACCGCTCGACACGGCAAGACTGTGGTGCATTTTCGGCATATTGGCTGTCTATATGCTGGTGATGGCTTTGGCCGAACGGGCCTCCTACCGGGCCAATTTCAGAGGAGCCTACGAAATGAGTGCGTCGGGGCGCATTGCACTGGCGGAACATCTGCGGAAACTCTCTCTCGGATTTCTTTCCCGGCGCGACCCCGGCGATCTTTCGTCCATGCTCGTTACCGATTTCACGATGGCCGAGACGGGCATTTCCCACCATTTGCCCCAACTGATGGGAGCCGTCGTCATGCCCGTGCTGGCATTCCTCTCGCTGGTATGGATCGACTGGCGGATGGCCGTTGCCATGTTCGCCGCACTGCCGGTCGCCTTGCTTGTCCTATGGATGAGCACGAGTGTGCAGAAAAAGTTGAGCGGCAGGCAGATACAAGCCAAAATCAATGCCGGGAACCGCTTGGAGGAATACTTGCAGGGCATTCGCGTGATGAAAGCCTACAACCTGCTGGGCGACCGCTTTGTCCGCCTGCGCGATGCTTTTGCGGAACTGCGCCGTGCCTGTATCCGTCAGGAAGCCATGCTGGGGCCTTTCGTGCTGCTGAGCATTACATTGGTGCGGGCCGGACTGACCCTGATGGTGCTGTGCGGAACCTACCTGCTGTTGGGAGGCGAACTCTCGCTGCTCGTCTTCGTGCTGTTCCTCGTGGTCGGCTCGCGCGTGTTCGACCCGCTGACTTCGGCGCTGACCAACTTTGCGGAGTTCCGCTACTTCTCCATTGCCGGAGGGCGTATTCTCACGCTGATGAACGAGCCGGAGATGGAAGGCGAACGGCAGGCGCCGGCCACCGGCGACATCCGGTTCGAGCATGTGTCGTTCGCCTATCAGGACAAGAAGGTGCTTCAGGACGTTTCCATCGCGTTTCCGAGAAACACGCTGACGGCTCTCGTCGGTCCTTCGGGGAGCGGGAAAAGTACGGTGATGAAACTTTGCGCCCGATTCTACGACCCGCAGCAGGGGCGTGTCCTTTTCGATGGCGTTCCGATGAAAGATATAGAACCTGAAAGTCTGATGAGCCGCATCTCGATGGTGTTCCAGGACGTCTATCTGTTTCAGGACACGATACGCGACAATATCCGTTTCGGAAAGCCCGGTGCGACGGACGAGGAGATCATCGCGGCAGCCGAGAAAGCCTGCTGCCACGATTTCATCATGCGCCTGCCGCAGGGATACGACACGATGGTGGGTGAGGGCGGTTGCACGCTGTCCGGCGGCGAGAAACAGCGCATATCCATCGCCCGCGCCATCTTGAAGGATGCGCCGATTATCCTGCTGGACGAGGCGACCGCATCGCTCGACCCGGAAAACGAGGTGGAGGTGCAGAAAGCCATCGACACGCTTATCAAGGGACGCACCGTCATCGTCATCGCCCACAAGCTTAAGACGATCATGAATGCGGACCGGATCGTCGTTCTGGAAGACGGACGGGTAAAAGAACAAGGCACGCACGACGAACTGATGCGGCACGAGGGGCTTTATGCCCGTCTGTGGACGATTCAAGAGAAGTCCGCAGGCTGGACCGTATAGAATAACGGGAAGCCCGGATAATAGGACTTTCACGAAAAGCCGGAAAGAAGGCAAGCCCCTCTTTTCGGCTTTTCCTTATTTTATCGGCATTGTCGTAAATCAGTACGACGGCATAGTTACTGTTTCTGACTGCTGAACGATGCTGCGTTATTCATTGTTCGCTGGACCTTTCGGTTATGGCAGAGACAAGACGGCTACCCGGCCTCGTGTCCGGAAACACCTTATTATAATTATACCGAAAAATTTCCTTTTCAAGTCCATATTCTATACCCGTTATATCCCGTTCACCTCTCCTTTTTATTTATTCTCGTTCTTATCGCTCCCTGCCGCACTCCCTTGTCGGTGTGATTTTCCCATGCGAAGGTACAGCGTCATTCGGTCGTCAAGTACCGCTCCGCTAACCGGCTCGCGGATTTGCCCGGCAGCCTTCCCAAATCGAAGATGACCTTTCGGTCCCCGCCGTGCTGCGCTGTCGGGTTGGGTATTCCGTTCAATCCCCGGCGGTTTCCTTGCCTTTTCCTCATTTTCCCGCTGTCTGGCCTGCATGTAAAATCTATCCCGATAAGGAAGCCGGAACAGCTTCCGAAAAAAGGGAAGAAAAAGTTTAACGAATAAAAATTAACGATTATGCCAAACTGGTGTTCAACAGCGTATGTGATAGAGGGCGACGCGCAGGAAATCAAAAGCCTCTATGAGTTGATGAAAGATTTGCAGGACAGAAAAACGCCTGCCGTGAAAAACGGCTTCGGGACATCATGGCTGGGGTGTCTTGTGGATGCCTTGGGCAAGGACTGGGACAAGGTGAGTTGTCGGGGAGATTGGGCAAACCTCGAAATGGTGGGCGAAACCCTCCGCTTTACGACGGAGACGGCATGGGGGCCATGCAACGAGACATTCGACCTCGTGTGCGAGAAATTCCCATCGCTCCGTTATTATTACCAGACCGAAGAGCCGGGAATGGGCTTCTACGAGACCAACGACAGCGAAGGCAAGTATTTTACCGACAAATACATAGTCGATTTATGTACTGCCAAAGGCAAATACTTCTGCGAATATTTTGCCGACAGGGAGAGCCTGTTTGCGTGGCTTGGCGAGGTCGCAGGAAAAACCGTCCGCTCGGAACAGGATGCCAAGGCTCTGTTTGAAGAATGGGCGCAGGAAAACCCCGATTCTTGCTGCAGTATCAATGAATATGTGGTCGTGGATTAAATCGGACAGACAGCCATGAGAACCTATCATTGGAAAGAGTACGGCTTTATCGGGACTGTACCCGACTTCGCCCGGCATTTCGGGATATGCAAAAGCCCGACTTTCGTCAATGCGGTGCGGAGAGTGTCCCGACACGTTTATAACTGCATGAACGCACGGGAACAGGCGGAATATGAAGAGAAGCGGGAGCGGGTGAAACCCGCTTACCGCCTCTATCTGGACGAGGAACGCACACGTTTCATCGAAATGACGAAAGAGGAGTACGAAGCTGTCGGCCTGCCCGTGGTGCAGGAAGAGGTCGGCATGTTCAAACTGTCTTACAGGAACAGAAGCCTGCCCGCATCGTTTGTCGGAAACGGTCGGGACGAAAGCCCCGTGGCTTCGGCCATGAAAAAATATCGGGCAGAAGCCATGCGTTTCGCCGGACAGGTCATGCTGGCTACGGGTTATTTCAATACCCGTCTGCCGACCGAACAGCCCAAAACCGAGATAAACTATACGGAATTGCGATTGTCGTACAGCAACGGTATCGTGTTCTATTTTGTCGCTGACCGTAGCCGTGACGGAGTATGCGGCTGTTACCTGCAACGGATAACGCTCGACGGCAAGCAGATATATAACGGCTGTTTTAGCCGATATTCCAGCGTCGATGACGTTTTGCAAAAGACACAATCGAACGGAGAATGCCAAAATGCCCATTACCATTTTATAGAGTAGACGATAAGCCCTCTCGGACAGTAAAAGTTCGAGAGGACTTTCTCTGTACGCCGTTTCCACGGAACGACCTCCTTTTTTAGCCAATGTTCCGGCTTTTTTATACAGTCCGGCTTCTTCCCCTTTTACTCCACTATCGTATCTCCTTCTTTCCCTTATCTCGTTTCCGCCACTTTCTCGCCGGTTGGATTTTCCCATGCAAAGGTACAGCGGTCGTCCGGTGTCAAGTACCGCCATGCTAACCGCTCGTGGATTTGCCCGGCAGCCTTCCCAAATCGAAGATGTCCTTTCAGTTCCCTCCTTGCTGCGCCTGTCGGGTTGGGTATTCCGTGAAATCCCCGGCTGTTTGCTTGCCTTCCCGTCCTTTCCCCGCTGTCTGATCTGCATGTAAAATCTCTCCCGGCAAGGAAAGCTGAAAAGCTTCCGAGAGGAGGGAAATAAATAACTCGGAGTTTAATTTAACTTTTATGTATTATGCACGCAAATGGTAATCAAATTATGGAAGGGAAAGTTCTGGACGAACAGGTTAAGATAAGAATTTTTGAGGCATTCCGGCAGTCATGTTTTTTGTTTGATGAAACAAGCGGTCAATGCGCCTATATGGGGTCGGTTCGTAAATGCGATGGGAAGTGTCGCCTAATGCTACGCTTTAAGCAGAATCTGGATAAATTGTTTTGTTGAAAAGGAATTGCAGCCATTGGCTGAACCTTATCGACAAGTTCAATATAGCGGATAGAAAGATATATTAATTTTTAATCTTGACAAGATATGAGTATAATATGTACACGATGTGGCGGTACGCAGGTAGTATGCGAAGCCACAGTAAACCCCAACACCAAAGTGATAACGGAAATTTCCGACGATTCTTTGCAATTCGGCCGGTGCGAAACCTGTAAGGCACGAAGCGTCCTGACGGATGTAGAGAAGACAAAGGCCGCCATCAAGAGCGGATTTGCCGGATTTGTCGAGGCGAACGGCAGGAAGCCCCATTATGCAAGTTGTCGGATAGTATGGAAGTACACCAACGATTCCGAAGACGTAAAAATCCGGCTGCTGGAAAGCGGTGAAAGTATTGGAAACGACATGTTCTTCTCCTGCAACAGCCTCCATGCCCTCGAATCTCTGGCGGAGTTCGGAAAAGAACCGTTCATCGTAACGGAATGTTACGGGTTCAAGACCTTAACAGAAGAGGAAATCTCCGATGAAAAAGCGTATGAATACGAGTTCGGAGACGAGAAAATCGTTGTTACAGGTAAAGAAGTACGTGCATTTTACTCGGAAGTATACAGGCTGACGGCACAGGACATCGAACAGTTTGCAGCCTATAATACGGCAAAACGCATGTATTACCGGAAAAATGATTGCCAGCTTACCCCGGAGCTTGTCCGACGGTTGCTCGATGAAGAACATTTGATGAAAGCAGGTGAATCCGACAGTTTCACGATTCAGTTGTTCTTCCTGTGGCATGTGCGGATTCGGAAAGAACCTGAAAATTTTGCACCGTTCAAATACGCTTTGGAAGCCTGTTGCTTGGATAACGTACAGACTTTCAGCCGCCGATACATCACGCTCGAAAAAGCATTGCTTCATTGCCTGAACGGTTTCAATGAAAACGCTAATATTCAAAACCGCTACCAATCCCTGCAAGACTATCTTCTGGGACAGGCGCACGGCAAACGCTGATAAATAGCCTCATGCGGCACAAGCCTCCGAACCTGCAAAGCCGGTTTCGGGGGCTTTATTCCGCAAGGTCGTCTCTCCAGTTATATGCCATACCCGGCATGTCACAAGAAATTCCTTTTTAAGCGGACGTCCACCTGTTATAACCCTTATACCCCATTTCCATTCCTTTCTACCTCCCGATAGCGTTTCCCGTTTTTGCTCCTGACGTTACCCGACAAATCAAGGCAAGACACACGACACCCTATGCAGCTGCAAAGGAACGTCGGAGGAGTTAAACTCTTTTATATCACATTCCTGTGAATCTTAATAAAAAAAGTCGTTCATGGCACCTTGTGGAATTGATTTTTATATATTTGCTTCTGAAAAAAACATACTGGAAACAGTGCCGGATAGTATGTGAAGAACAGAAACTTTTGGGAAAATAATATGTAAATACAAAATTATAAAAACAAAAAAATGATTAGAGTTGCCACGATAAAGGATGCTTCAAGACTTGCGGAAATACAGATTTTCTCTAAAAGAAAAGCCTTTCGCCCTATTTTTCAAAACGATGATGTTTCCTTTAATGAAATGTCGGTATTGCGTCTTGCATTATATTATCAGGATGTTATAGGAGCTTTGGACGATATATATGTTTTTGATGACGGGATTGTAAAGGGGATGATGAAACTGGATTGTAAAAACAGTATATGGGAATTGAAAGAGTTGTATGTAGATCCGTTCTTTCAAGGAGAAGGTGTTGGGACAAAACTTATGCGCCATTTCCTTACAACAGCAAAAAGTCACGATGTAAAAGAGGTTTACCTGTGGGTGTTGGAAGAAAATTTTGCAGCAAGAAAATTTTATGAGAGCCACGGGTATGTCTATACAGGAAATAAAAAAGAGTTTTCCGATTCAGGAAAATATCTGTTGAATTATGCATTACGATTAAAAGCCACCTTATAATCCGGCTCGCGTTCCGAAAATTCCGCTTTGCCGGGCACGTGAAGTCCCTTGGACGGTCAAAAGGTTCAGGGGGCTTTTTTTGTCAATCGCCCTCACAGGCAGATTTTCTTTTTTAGCCGTTATTCCCACTTCTATATACAATCGGGCTTCTTCCTCTTTTATTCCGGTTATCCCATTCTTTCCCTGATCTCGCCCCCGTTGCCTCCTCGCCGGTTGGATTTTCTCATGCAAAGGTACAGCGGTCGTCCGGCGTCAAGCACCACTATGCTAACGGCTCGCGGATTTGCCCGGCAGCCTTCCGCAAATCGAAGATGGCCTTTCAGCCCCCGCCTCGTACCTCGACGGGTTGGGTATTCCGTGAAATTCTCCGGCCGTTTGCTTGCCTTTCCGTCCTTTCCCCGCTGTCTGGCTTGCATGTAAAATCTCTCCCGCCAAGGAAGCCGAAAGGCTCCGAAAGCAGGGAGAAGAAAAAAGCAAGTTCAACAAATTAAAAATTTAAAGTTATGCACAGCAAGATTTTTCAAATTACCGAAACACGGGTGAGCAAGGACAACTACCTGAACGAGGACACCCTCACGCAGGGCGACGATAGTTTCTTCGACTATTGTGCGGAGATTGACGATGAGGAACGCCAGTTCCATATCGACAACTTGGTAAACAACATTCTGCCCAAAGGCATGTTCGAGCTTGTTTCCGACGATACCATACGCTACAAAGGCGGTGCGGAACGATGGAGAGAAGATTTCATCGCAGACATTCGAAGCAGGGCGGAAGCCCTTACCCCCGAAAGCGTGCAGGACTGGATTGGCCCGGTCTATCAACTCGAAAAGTTCCTGAAAAACCCGCTCGATACCGCTTACTGGTTCTACATGGACGAGGAGGGGCTGCAATCCAACGCCGAGCAATCCTACGAGTTCCTGCGGCAGGCATGTGAATTTAAACCCGGTACGCTGCTTTACATCGGCGGTGTCATCGACTATCATTTTTAACCTCAAAACGCTGAACGATGAAAGGTACGGAACATTTCAAACGGACTATCAAGGAATACTTGGACGGCAAGGCACGGACGGACGAACTTTTCGCCGTCTCCTATGCCAAAGAAAACAAAAACTTGGACGATTGTATCACATTCATTCTCAATCAAGTCAAGGCAAGCGGCTGTTGCGGAATGACCGACGACGAGGTGTGGTCGCTCGCCATTCATTACTATGATGAGGACAACATCGACGTGGGCAAACCTATCAGTTGTGGCGTCGTGGTCAATCACAAGGTGGAGCTGACCGAAGAAGAAAAGGCGCAAGCCCGAAAAGACGCGCTGAAAGCCTATCAGGAGGAAGAAATGCGCAAGATACAGCAACGCCACAGCAGGCCGAAGCCGACCGCCAAAGCTGTACAGAATACCCAAACGGAACTCTCACTCTTCGATTTCTGACCATGAAAGCACGGACAAAATTTCAGCATCAGGTAGTAGCCGCCAACGGGCGGTTGCTGCCTATCACGGAGAAACAGGCAGAATGGGCGTTCCGGCATACCGTCGGACATTACGCTTTTCGTACACCGAGCGGACAAACGACCTGCCTCGATTGCGGTCATAGGTGGAACGAGACAAAGGCGAAGCGTTGCCATTGCCCGAACTGCCACGCCAAACTGACGCTCAAAGACACGCTTTGCCGCAAGACAGATGAGAAAAGCTATTTTTCTGTCATCACCACGCAGGACGGATTTCAGGTGCAGCGGATTTTCAGAATGAATGTCTGTTACCGCAAAGGCAAGAACGCATGGACAGACGTGTGCGAAGTGGCGAGATACTGGTTGGACGAGAACGGGAAAACCGCTTTGACAGCCTTGCAACGGACAATGGGGTGTTATTTGGACAGCTTTCTGTACGGGTCGGGATTGGAACTGCGGAACGACAATTACGTGTACCAACGCATAGCCGACTGTTATGTCTGTCCGGGCTACACGGTTATCCCGAAGTTACGGCGCAACGGGCTGAAAGGGTCGTTTGCCGACATCGCCCCGCAAAAGCTGATGAAAGCCCTGCTATCGGACAGCCGAGTGGAGACAATACTTAAAAGTGGACGCAAACGAGACCTCAAGCACTTCATCGACCACCCGCAGGATTTGGATTTCTGTTGGCCGTCCTACAAAATCGTGTTACGCCAGAAGTATCGGATAACGGACATTGGAATATGGGTGGATTATCTCCGTATGCTCGACAGATGCGGCAAGGACTTGCACAACGCCCACTATGTTTGCCCCGCCGATTTGAAAGCCGAGCATGACAAGTATCAGAACAAGGTGCGTATTCTCCAAGAGCAGGAAAAACGCAAGGAGCAGATGAAACGGGCGAGGGAAAACGAGGCACGTTTTAGGGAGTTGAAAGGCAAGTTCTTCGGTCTGGAGTTCACGGACGGAACGATAGTCGTCCGTGTACTGGATAGCGTGGAAGCCTACTACGACGAGGGTAATGCGTTGCACCACTGCGTGGGACAGTGCGAATATTACCTCAAACCGGATACGCTGGTATTCTCCGCACGGATAGAGGACAAGAGGGTCGAGACCGTAGAATTGAGCCTCGAAACATTCAAGGTGCTGCAGTCGAGAGGACTGTGTAATAAAAATACGAAATATCACAAGCGGATTATGAACCTCGTGCATAAGAACATCGCCCTTATCCGAAAGCGCATGGCCGCCTGATACCGGCTGCGGAAGTTATATCGGGCAACCACCTGCCAATCGGGACAGGTGGTTGTTCATATTCCCGATAAAGGCCATGTCGAACATTCTGTTATACAGACAATTCTTTTTCCATTCCCTTACATTTTGTCCGATGGACAATCGTTCGACGTTTTTTTTGCCCTTTATACCCCAGACACATACTGCCGTCGTTTCCTGTTGTAACGGCCGGAGATCTTTGCCTCCATTCCCTTTGTATGCTTGGGCGTATCATTTCATGGAATCTCCACTATCGCCACGGCCTGTTTTTACGCAGCAAAGGTACGGCGAACGAACAGCGTGTCAAGTACCGCTTCGCTACTCCGGATAAAATTTGACGCAAACTTTCCGCAATCGCAGATTGCGGCATTTCATAAAATTTTAACCTCCGTTCCTTGCCTGCTGTTCTTGCTTTCGCCGTTGGGAATTGCACGTAAAAATCAACCCTTTGGGCGAAGTCGGAAGGCTTCAAGAAAAGGGAAATAAAAAAACAGAACAATGACAGCAATAGAACAGATTATCGCCATAGCTGAACAATTAGGCTGGCAAGTTAAAACCGATACCGACAAACCGAACCTCGTGGTGTTCGATTTTCAGCAATACACACCTCACGGGCAGGATTTCAGTTTCTCGGTTGAGATGAAAGGCAATGACACCGACAGCTTGTTACAGGAAGTTGAAACATATTACGAAGACTTCGACCCCGACTATGAAGCCTACCTGTGGATTGGTACGGACGGGCATGGCAAGAACGGCGCACCTTACCGAATCAAAGACATCGTGAGCGATATGGAGCAGGCGGAAGCCATGATAGAAAAACTTTATGAAACATTAAAAACAACCATGCAATGAGAACGAAAACCCTCTACACACGAGACGCCGAAAAGGCAGGAATAAGCCGTTTCCCAAACTTTCACCGCACGGGGAACATAACCGGCATGAAGCAGCTTTACTACGGAAAAAACGCCCTATTGGTACGTTGCGGGAGTCAGATTTACAACGTATCGAGCGAACCCGAAATTTACTACAACATGGCTCATTAAATGGTATTCATTATGAAAAGAGCAAGTTACAAGAAAGATTTTCAGAGTTGGAAAGGCATAATGGCTCTAAAACTGCTCTGCTGCAATATAGTTGCAGGCCGTTTTGATTGGAAGAAATACTGTACGCCACAGTCTTATTGCGGTCAGGAAATTTGCGTTGTACCGCTGCATTGCTCCTACGGACAGATAGGCTATACCGTGCACTTCCCTTATTCCGATATACCGGAAGTGGAATACGATTGGGAAATGAACAAATTAACTATCGACAAAGAGAATTGGGAAAGCTATTTAACGTGAGTATAATTCAAAATATAGCCAGTTGCCCGTCTTTGAAAAACATACATCAATGGCGGGCTTCTTTCAAAAACAGTATGCTGTTATGGTAGAAAGGGAGTTGGAAATAAAGTTATATTAAAGGAAGTGGGGCATGGAATATTCAATATCTTTATCTTCAACCATATATTTTTCCTGAAATTGAGCAATTTCTTTGCAAAAATCATCTGTCATACAATAAATCTCCGTAATTTTGGTCTCTGAAAACATCATGGTAATTGCTTAAATGTTAATTGAATACTATAAATTCAATACTTTTATTGCTATGTGCCTAATTTATTTACAGAATTAGAATTGAAAGAATATGACACAGACTTTTTATACCCAATGGCAATCTTCTGTCCTTGCAGACGCAGAAACTTATGTTTCAAAGGAATACAGTAATTTCCAAACGGCATTGCTACGTGAAATATCCAAATATGCAGAAGCCGTGGATGCGGCGGTCGTATCCGAGAATAAGGGGCATTATTATACAAGTTGCTTTATTGAACGTAATGGTAAGTTTGTATATATAAACCATTCTGCGGATGTGCGGATGGATGATGGGATAAAGATAGAACTCGGTTCGTTCATGATACGGACTGCCCGGCACGCAAAGGATTATACCGGCGGAAACAATCAATATTGCGATATGCTGCAGTTACAGTCAATGATTGACAAACTGCTGTCGTAATGATAACATATAGTCTGTAGCGGAATGAAAACCGGTAGGGACTATAAGGATGTGGAGCGCCTTCAGTATGAAATCGCTCCACATTCTTCATATTACGCTGCCGTTACCGACGCAGACCGCCGCCATATTCCGCCTCTTGTAGCTCCTCCCTGTATTCTTCAAGCTCGTTCAGCTTCTCGTTCACGGCTTGCAGGTTGGCCTCCAGCGTCATGTTGTGGTCATAAGGGTAATGATGTTGTACGGCCATCCCTGCATTGGTGGCCGTACCCACGTCCAGCGTATCCTTGTCCCTGTTGTACCTTGCATACAGAATATCTCCGTTTGGCATTTCGAATACCGGCATTCTCTGATGTGTCAGTTCAGCAAACTGTTCCGCCGCCATATCTTTGGCCACCTCTTTCACATCATCGCTGGCACGGTCTGTGCCGTAACGTGTGATATGGTCCCGCACCTCCTGTTCCGTGTATTTCAGCATGATGTCGTATGTGCCTCCGACACTTCCGTTGTACACCACGGCAAAGTCCTTATCTTCAATCAGCAGGTCATCGCCCCGGTTCTGGAGGGGAGAAGCGTATGTATGCTGCTCGTCCATGCCGTTGCCGTCGTAATACTCCTTGGCGAGCGCAAGCAGACCCTTGTAGTCGCCTTTGTCCTTCAATTCGTCCAGTTGCTTCGTGTCGTCAGCGGTTTGGAGATAGGCCACCGAAGCATAAAAAATACGTTCCTTGGCAGAGCGTTTGTCCTCTTGCTCTTCGGTAACATTTTGTTCCAACTCCTGCGCAATCTTATCCACCTTTTGAGTAACGATTGACGAAGCTCTTTTCACGTCCAGAAGCGTTGTCTTGATAAACTGTGGGGATTCTTTCAACTCATCGAGCCACCCTTTGAGGTATGCGCAACTGTCTTCCTTTATATGCTTGGTCATGCCGTAGCGTTGTGCGACCAACGCGCTGCCCAGTTCGGCCACCAGTTCCTCGCGGGCATACTCTTTCGAACCGAAAGAGGTAGGTTGGAGTCGGTCAAGCACACCTTCGGCACCCGTGGAATGGACCATCTCATGGAACAGCGTTCCGTAGAAAGATTCCCCGTCTCTGAACTGCTCCTTTTCGGGTACGACAATCTCGTTCTTTGTGATTGAGTAGTATGCTTCGTTTTGGTGCGTCGGTTTGATGGGACAAATCCAAAGGTTGTCCTTTATCATCGCATCGACAGGCCCAAAACTGAAATGTTCGCCGTTTTCGACCCTTTTCCCGTTCTCTCTTTCCAACTGCTCCCATAACTCCGGTCGAGCCTCCTGCAGGTTGGTCTGGGCGACATTGAACACCCGGAACACCTGCATTTTCGGATAGACATTGTATTGCGCCTTCTCTTCGTCGGAGAGTTTCTTGTAGTCGTCGTACTTGATTTTCTCCTTTGTTTCCTTATGTATGCAGGTGAATGTGGTCAGCATGACGGGAAACGATTTCTCGCCGCGCAGTACAGATACACGGGGTAATTCCTGCCCGTCCTTGCCGGGCTTGTTGAGCCGCTGCACGCAGTCAAAGGTGCAGAAGCGCGGAATCTTGTACCCCTCATTCTCACAATGCAACAGTAACATAAGGGCGTTCATACCGTTGTACTCCCGCCCGGAAAGGTTACGCGGCCATTGCAGTGCCCCCTCGGTAAACCACGGCTTATGCCAGTCCTTGTGGATGCTTTCGATTTTCTCGATCATCATCTCGGCAAAGAGGTCCAGCGCCTTGTCCTCGCTGCTCGGCCCCTCCGTATTTCGCTTTCTATAACCGGCCATGACTGCTACTGATTGAAGTTATCCGATTCGGGAATATATTGCGCCAGTTCTTCCACCCGGCAGGAGATGTCCGGCTTCCCGTTATGTACCGAGACCGTCATTTCGCCCTTGGCTTCTACCTTGACGCCCGGTTGCAGCCACTCTTCACGTTGCCTGTCGAAGCAGAAGAAACGCACCCACTGGTACTCGAAATTCTCATCGACCTTTTCGGTGCTGAATGCAGAGAACATCGTGTAGGACTTATCCTTTTTGTCCTTCCGTTCCTCGATGTTCTTGCCCACCTTGCCCCGGAACGACAGTTCGCCCTTGATGGAATCCGCGATGTCCGCCGCCGGGCCGATACGGTCGGCAAAGAGGTTGAAATAGAGCTTTTCGCCCCGGCGTTTCAGGAACAGCGTCCCCGCAACCTCGACACGCAATCCGTTTCGATAGCCGGATACCTTCTTCTGACCGCCCTCCTTGCTGACACTGATCTCGACCGTTTCGTTCCGACCGTCCTTGCCTTGGAGCACGACGCGGAGCGGAAAGGTCAGGAATGTTTTCTCTTCTTTGGTCGTGCGCATCGAAGCGTCGCGGCCGATGGTGCCGCACGCCGTAATATTGCATTTAATCATTTTATTTTGTCTTTTAGTGATACATAGTCCACCGGACAAAGCGGGGTGTCTTGAAGTTGAACAGGTTGAAAGCGTTTCCTAATCGGGAGCACGTATTCTCATGTAGACAATCCAGCCGGCAATACCCAGTTGGACGCCCACGATAACGAGTGTTGCTACCCAACCGAATAGCCGGGAACAGAACAGGATATGCAGGGCGCAGACGGACACCCCGGACAAGTACCCGCAAAGTCGTATCATCACGCGTTTTATCATGACTTTTTGGGATTATCTTTTCAGGTTTTCCGATTGTGCCCGTTGTTCGGACATTCCCCGTTCAAAGTTCTGCGACGCCGCCTCCGAGAGGATGACCGTGTTCAGCACGCCGGTCACACGCAGCCGTTTGGCTTCCTCCGAAAGAGAACTGTCGTTCAGCGTCACCGACAGGCGGCTTAACTCGGCAGAGGCCAGTTCCCGTGATACCTGAACGCTGCCGTTGTCCGCCTGCAGGACAGCTCGCCCGTTTTCCCCGACTGTGAGGTCACAGTTTTTCATGCCCGGCAGCAACGCTTTGAGGTCGATACGCCGGCTGTCCATCGCCTCGGAAATGGCTGCCTTTTGTTCCTCCTTGTTCTTGCTGTCGATTTGCGTCGCCAGTAACATCAGGGAGGTAAAGGCGGTCATGGCCATTTCCACGACAGGATCACTGCACCCCGACAATCCCACGCCGCTATCCTCCGAGGAGAGCAGTTTTTTCATCCACGCATCGGGCGAAAGGCTTTTGCCGGTGGCATTCTCTTCTGTTCCCTTATATCGGGCGAGCAGGTCGTTGCCGTTATGTAGTACCTGCTGTTTGATGTGGCCCTTTTGTGCGATTTCAGCCAGATACGCTGCCGGATCGACGTCCCGCTGCGTGCCGTCCGCATAAATCTGCCGGACACCGAAGTGCAGGTGCTTCCCGGTCGTCCGTGTCCCCGTGTTACCGGAACGGCCGAGCTTCTGGCCTGCCTGTACCGTATCGCCTGCCTTTACGGAAACTTCGCCGAGGTGCATGTAGGTACACTGTACCTTGCTGCCGTCCGGACGGGTGTATTCCACGGTCAGCGATTTGTTACCGGGTGCATGGCCTTTGTCTTTGACAGCGACGACCTTGCCGTCTTTTTCCGTGGCCAGGACCGTATCGCCGTCGCACCGGATGTCGATACCCGTGTGCATACGTTCCTTGCCGTCTGCCGGATCTTGCCGCATACCGAATGGCGAGGTGACGAAAAGAAACTCTTTCCGCTCCACCGGAAACGAATAGTCCACTGTATTTCCGACCTCACGGAGCGGGTTCTCTTCCACGCCGAACCGCTTTCCCTGCGTCTCCATTTCCTGCATGACCTGCCGGTCGTACTTTTGCAGCCCGTTCTGTTCGATGATACGTTGCAGGCTGTCGGCATAATGCCCGCCCGTGGCATAGCCCGCCTTTTCGAGGCCCTGTGTCCAGCCCTTGTAGTCATCGGGCGAGAGCGAGAAACAGCGGGCATAGCGGCTGTTCTCTTTCAGGAAGCGTGAGTGGTGCTCATACGAATCGCCCACGCTGTCGTAGCTGCAAAACTTCTCGTTCGGCTTGTCATCGGAATACAGACCGTACCGGCCACCTTCGGCAATCCATTCGGGCGTGGCCTTGATGCCGAAATGGTTGTTCTCATTCACGGCCAAACGGCTCTGCCCGTTGGAACTTTCCAGTATGCCCTGTGCCAGCGTCACGGAGGCCGGAATGCCGTACCTCCGCATCTGTGCCATCGCATAATCTGCGTATTGTTCCGTATATTCTTGATTCTTGTTTGCCATATCTTTACCTCCTCATGGTTGGACGTTGTTCGTTCTCGTTCTGTTCGTCAGTTGCCTCTGCAGGCTCGTTTTGCTGCGCCTTGGACATACCGTCACAATCCATCACGTATGCCCGCAGCGCATGGATTTGCTGCCTTGTTTCCTCATTGCTGTGTTCAAATACCAATATGATTTTGTCCGCATCATACGGAATGCGTTCTTTGGCCGGAGGCATGTCCAGCTCGTTCGCTATGGTCTCCGCATCATACATGGAAGCGTAATACTTGTTCTCATGTTTGAAAAGGACGACCGCTTCCGGTTGTTCCTCTTTGATTTTCTTGTATTTGTCATACAGTTGTTCCGGTATATCTTTTATGGGCAACTCTTTCAAGGATGAAGCAGTTTTGGGGGATTCCTCATTGGCTTGCTTGGGGTGCTTGTCCTTATCCTGCTGTAGGGTATCCTCTTCTCCTTGTTTCTTTCCGGCAGTCTCTTCCTGCGTCTGTCCTTTACGCAGCACATCGGCAAAAAGCGTGGCCGCCAGATGGCGTTTATATTCTGCACGGTCCTCAGCCAGCCACATGCGCTGCCACTGTTGCCGCGTGACGCTCCGGGGCTGCAGTTTCTTCCCGTCGATGGTCGCCACGCACAGAGTTCCTTCTTGTTTGGTCTTGAATACGGACACACGCTGAATCCGGTTCAGGTCGATGTCCTGCGCCCCGCTGCTGAACAGGTCCACTTTCAGGTCTGGCTGTGTTTCCGCCAGTACATAATACTTGTGCGCCAGTTCCATGCGTACCTTGTCGATGTTGTCCATCGCCTGTTTGAGCGTGGAGAAAAAACGGTTCACGTCCTCCTTGTCTGGATAGATACTGTACCCGTTCTGATGTTCGGGCTTCAGATACAGCGCCCAGCGGTTCTTGTCGTCCTGGATCATCTGTATCTGGTCGAAACCGATTTCGTCCGCCCGTTTGACCGCAGGCGTCACGTCCAGTGTGGAAAGCATCTCCAGTGCCCAGTTCTTCAGTCGGGCCAGTGATACCTGTTTCTTGGCGAAATAGGCATCATCGGGCCTGTACCCCCATGCGCCGTCGGGATTGAAGAAACGCACGTTTTCAATACCTTCCCTTCGCAAAGCCCTGCCGATACGGGCCTTGTTCATGCCCGGCACTTCGTTGTCCACCTCCGGCGACGCACCGGCAGGGAGTATCACATCCGCCGATTTCGAGGACGGATCGATGACGATGACAATGGTCTTGTCCTCCTTGTTCGGGTGTTTCCGGATTTCATCGGCCACGTAGAAATGCTTGGGTAACTGCTCCTGCATATCCGAAGTCTGCCGGCGGTTACGCATCGTGGCATATTCGATTTTCTCGCCCCGTTCCGCCTTGTGGATTACTTCGAGGGCGTTGTTCACGTCGCTTTCGAGGGCATCCATCAGGTTGGGGTTCTCTTTAAGTTCCCGGTTCCAGTAGTCTACCAATTCAAGGCTTTTGTCGGACAGACGGGCAGGCAGTCCCAGTTCCAGCATTTTGATGCCCGAAGCCACCTCCACGATCAGCCGTTCCTGTTTGAGGGCATCTTCCGAAGGACCCATGCCGTTTTTCATCACCATGCCTTCACGGGCCAGCCGTTGTTGGTGCCCCGTGGCGCTCACGATTTGCCGCAAGGCTTCCTGAACGTAGTCGTTATAATGCTCGAAGTTCCGTTGGCGCGGCATATAGACCGCATCGCGGTCCGTCTCGTAATGGGGCATTCCGCTGCCGTCCGAACGCACGGGCACGAGATTGTCCCGCATTTTCAGCAGGAAGTCGTTGAAGCGGATATGCAGTCTCCGTTCATCGGTTTCGGAGTAGCCACGCTCCACGGCACTACCGTCTTTCTGCAATACCGCATCGTAAGTCTCCTTATCCACGTAGGGCAGTGTCGTCTGGTCGATGTTGAAAAGTGTGCGGATCTCCCTGTTATGTATGCCCTTGTACTGTTTCTGCACCTCCTCGTCCAGTTTCAGATAAGCGTCCCGGCTGATGATGTCCTCCGGATTGTTGCGGTGGACGTACTTGTTCCAGTTGTAGAACAGGAACGGAACGCCTTGCTCGTGCTCGCGTACCGATGTGCCGCGTGCCTTGGCATCGCTGTAAAGGGTGAACAGGTTGGTCTTGCACCCGTTCCGGTCCGAATGCAAGGCCATGAACAGGCCGTTGAACGGGCTGACGGCAACACCTTTCGGATAAAATTTCGGAAAGCCCTTGCCCGTAGCGTTGAGCCAGTGTCCCCCGGCATTCGACGCTTCGTTCAAAGCCGTGGAGAGCAGCTCTATCTGACGCTCCTCGGCATTCTTTTCTATTTGCGATTTTTCTTTCATATTCCCATATTTTTTCGGTTACAGGATTATTGAATGCCCCGTGTCCGCACGATGGTTTCCTGCTGTCCGTTGTCATAGTTCTGCGAAGCCATCTGGCGGAGCTTGTCGCTTTGGGCGAGCACGGCATTGGCCAGCGTGTTCAGCGGCAAGGCTCCTGCACGGTAAGCGTCGGCCATAGCGGGGGTGAGCTGCACCGTACAGGGCACACGGTCTATCGTGGCAACCAGCGTGCAGCCTTGTAGTGCCGGGTTCACGATACGCGGATTCAGCGGCTCGTCGGGATAGCGTCTGTACTGTACCTCTCTACCGGTCGTGGCTGCATTTCTGTTTCCCTCCGTCCGTTCTTTTCCCAGCACCTCGTGTCCCGCCTTGTTCAGCAGGTTCGCGCCACCCAAGCCGATAAGCAGCATCTTCAACATCGGATTCTTGACGAACATACCTGCCACTATACTCGCTATCGGCAGCAGGTTGTCTTTCAGGCCCAGCGATTGTGTCCTACCTGTAAACACGCCCAGCAGGATGTCGGGCAGCATGGCCAGTATATAGCCCAGATTACCCGCGACATCGCCTATGCCGTCCAGTCCGAGCGAGCGGACCAGCTCGTCCCAGCCGTTCTCGTTGGTCTGTATGGTCTGTGTTCCCTGACCTGCCTGTTCCTGCCGCATCCCTTCCCCCGCAGAGACGGCGGAAGTCGACACTTCCTTTTCCTCTTTTTCCCTTTGTTTGGGTTTCGATTCCGTCTGTTCCTCCGTTTCGGCTTTCCGTCTTTCCATATCTTGCAGGTAGGCTTCCTCTTGTCCGGGAGCGACAACCATCGGCACGTCTTTATACCGTTCCACCCGTTTCCGTTCCTCCTCGGCGGTTTCTTCCCGCCACGGCATATTTCTATTGTCTGTTTTCCACCAGTCCATAAAATCGAATGTTACAATCGGTATCTTCTTTTGCAACTTTCCGTTGGCTGCGGCAAGAGCCGTGTTTTCTTTGCCCGGTATGCTTGCCGCCTCTTTGCGGAAGCTGTCGAACACGTTGCTGTCGCTGCCGAACACGCCCTTGCTGATACACTCCTCTGCAGAGAGCGGCTGCGTTTCCTCCTTCCCGAAATGGTCGGCAACGGCTGAGATTGCCGTATCCGCACCGATGAACCGTGCAACGGCCGTCCACGAACCCGTACCGCCCAACATGACCGTATCGGTCGAAGCCCCCAACACCCAGCCCGCACCTTTCTCCAACTTGCTCGGCCGGTAGGCAACCTCTCCGCGTTTTTCTATCTCTTCGGCCAGCGGCGAGCGCCCCAAAGCCTGTGGCAATCCCAGCAGGCTCGATTCTGCCGCCTTACGGATGATGTAGTCCGCCGAGGATTTGGGCATACGTTCCTTGACCAGTTGGTCTATCATCAGTTGCTCTACACGATAGTCCACGAAGGCATAGGCGAGGTCGCAGCCCAATTCCTGCGACAGTTTATCGTAACGCTCGCGTCCGACTTCCTTCACAACGACATCGCGCCACTGTCCGGCCATGTAGGCGAGGTCGTGCTGCATCTCCTCCGACGAGAGAATCCTGTCCTTGCACATCCCGATGTAGTCCTCGGTCGTCTTGGAGTTCCACTCTCCCGTAACCTTGAGAGTCTGGTACGGGTCGGCGAGCGGTTGCCCCGCTGACGCCATCATGCCGAGTATGCCGCCCAGGGAGGTCGAATACGCTTTCATTTCCTCGCCCTGTTTTTCGGTCAGGTAGGATTGCGTCTGCGTCATGACGGGGACAAGATGATGGCGGAAATAACTGCCCATCAGGGCCTCCAACTCCGCAAACCTTCTGCTATGTTTGATTCCGTCCATATAATCAATGTCTTTCTATATCATGTTTATTTGTTTCAACAGTTGTTCCTTCGTCTGCTCGATAGCGTTATGGTACACCTCCATTTGCTTGGGGAAAAACTCTTCGAGCCACGTGTCCTTTTCGATATTGTCGTGAATGAAACGTATCGCCTGTTCCCGCTCGATTTCTACCGAGGCTTCCCCTTCCTCCCGGTTGTTGAACCATGCCTTCGTCCACTAACAAATAATTGAGTAACAAAAGAAAATAAGGGAAATAAATAGAATATAAATCATTGATTATTAATTATATAATTAATATTTATTATTTCTCTTGATTTCTAAGAAAATCGCTTTTATTCGTGATTTATGTTACCTAAACCGTTGCCGGTAACAAAAATATTCGTATCTTTGCAATGTAATTGTTACTCATATTCACAATGGGAAGACCGAAGAAAAAACTCACAGATGATTCAGTAAAGGTGCGCTATAAAACGCTTGCAGACGGTCGAAAGTCCGTTTATCTCGACTGTTGCGATGGCGGCAAACGGACTTACGACTTTCTGAAGCTGTACCTCTTGCCGGAAACAGACTACGAGGCTGTGCGCAAGAACAAAGCGACCATGAAAAAGGTCGAAGAACTACAACGGGAACGCACCCTGCAACTGATGGGAATTGGAAATGGCTGCATCGGTGACAAACCTGAATCTCATACGGATATGCTGCTTTCCGAATGGATGAATGCCTATATTGACGAACAGAAAAGATTCGGTGTCAAAAACACAGCCATAATAACCAAAGTAGCCCGGATATTGGGAACGATAGCACCAAGTGTCAGAATGACGCAAGTGAATAAGGATTTCTGCCTGATGTTCATAAATTATTTGCGTAATGACTACCGTACAAGGTTCGGCCAACCTATCAACCAGACGACGGCATGGGGATACCAAAGTAAATTTCGTGCGGCCCTGAACTCCGCAGTCCGCGCCGGGGTGCTGAAAAAGAATCCTATGACGCGGATTGATGCGGTTGACAAAATTTCCATGCCTGAAACCAAGCGTGAATATCTCACTATTGATGAGGTGAAACGGCTTATTGCCACTCCATGCTACAGGGAAAGGGTCAAACAGGCTTATCTTTTCTGTTGTTTCAGCGGTCTTCGATACGGAGACATGGAAAGGCTAAGATGGTGTGACCTTTCTTGTGACGGAGGCCAGTGGTATGTCAGTATTGTCATATCCAAGACCTCGGAACCTCTTCTGCTTCCCCTTTCGGGGAAGGCGATGGAGTGGCTGCCCGCACAAGACGATGCCGATCCGGAAGACATCGTGTTCTCCGACCTTCCGGACCATAGCGATGTGGGCAACCATCTGAAAAACTGGGTGTGGGCTGCCGGAATCCATAAGGATATTTGTTTCCACACCAGCAGGCATACTTACGCCACTATGCTTCTGACGCTCGGCGCAGACCTTTTTACCGTTTGCAAATTATTGGGACACAGGAGCGTAAGAAGCACGCAGATATATGCCAAGATAATCGACAGGAAAAAGGATGACGCGGCAAACCTGCCGGACACAATATTTATTAACGATACAAACAGTAATACCCGATACAATGGCAAAGAAATCAATCCAACCCAAGATTAAGGAGCCTGTAAGGTTGCGCAGCAAGAAGCTCGCCAACGGCTCGGAATCCCTTTATCTCGACATATACCGTAATGGCCAGCGCAGCTATGAGTTCCTGAAACTGTATATCCATCCGGAAACCGACCCGCAGATAAAGGTTCTCAACAACGAGACGATGAAGGCGGCGAACACCATCAAGATGGAGCGCATTCTAGAGATCACGCATAACGAGGCCGGGCTGAAGCACACTTCCAACCGGGCGAAGATGTTGCTGAAGGACTGGATGCAAACCTATTATGAAGACATGGAAAGGAAAGGCGCACGCTGTTTAAGGTTGCTGAAAAGTACAATGAGGCTACTTGGCGAATACAACGACAAGGTGACCATGCGCGAGGTGGACAGGAGATTCTGCACCGGGTTCATGGAGTTCCTGCAATATACCTACAAGACAAAATGGGGCAAGCCTCTCACTCCCAAAAGCGCCTCGGACTATGCCGGCTATTTGAGCAGCGCGCTCAATGCGGCTGTAAGGGCCGAAGTCATCGGGGAAAACCCTTTCATGCAACTTACACCCAAGGAGAAGATACAGGTTCCAGAAAGTAAACGTGAATTTCTTACGGTGGATGAGATCAAGAGCCTCATAGCGACTGACTGCCCCCGTGAGGACGTGAAACGAGCCTACCTTTTCGCCTGCTTCTGCGGATTGAGGTTCGGGGACGTGGCCGGAATGAAATGGGGAGACCTTATACTTGACGGCGGGCAATGGAGGGTGACTGTGGTCATGCAGAAGACCGCCAAACCGATATACCAGCCCTTGTCGGAATCTGCCATGAGTTGGTTGCCCGAGCGTGGGGATGCCTCTCCCGATGATGCCGTATTCGGGACGCTTCCCGCCCTTGCAAGAATAAACCTCATGCTGAAGGTATGGGCAAAAGCCGCCGGTATAACAAAGCGTGTTTCATTCCACACAAGCCGCCATTCGTTTGCCACGATGATGCTCACCCTCGGAGCAGACCTTTACACCACCTGCAAGTTGCTTGGGCACTCCAACGTGAAAACCACCCAGATATACGCGAAAATTGTTGACAGCAAGAAAGTCGAAGCAGTGAACCTTCTTGACAAGGCGTTCGGGTAAGAATCACCATCGGATTTATCCGCAAAAAACAAGGAAAGAATCTTTTCTAAGGGTGATATATTCGATACTAATCACGAAATATTACCATGACCGTAAGATATTATGTTGTGTTGGTCGCTTTTCGTGTTTTTTTTGATTTGTATCGGCCTTGCATTTGTCATCTGCGAGAAAAAAACGCACGAAATATTACCTTGGAAGGCTTATCTTTATTTATTCTGGTAATTTTTCGTGTAAAACATGACCTGTTATTCAGATTTTATAGTACCTTTGCATAAAAATCAATGATATGACAAACAGACTGATTGCCCGACAACGGGAATGTGAAGAACTGCAAAAGTGCATGGAATCTGATGAATCGGAGTTCGTGATTGTATGCGGACGAAGGAGGATCGGCAAGACCTTTCTTGTGGAACAATTCTTTGAAAGCAAGTATGATTTTAAGTTCGTGGGAGGACACAATCTCCGTACACGTGACCAGCTTAACAATTTCGCCAAAGCAATCAAGGCGTATTCAGGCACAAAGCCCGCCCCGTTCAAGGACTGGGTTGACGCTTTCGATGCCTTGGAGGACTATCTTTCAAGTCTCCCCGGTGATAGGCGGAAGGTCATATTCATAGACGAAATGCCGTGGATGGATTCACGCCGTTCCGATTTTGTAAGTGCCTTGGAGTATTTCTGGAACGGTTGGGCAAGCAGCCAATACAATATTGTACTGGTCGCAACCGGTTCGGCCACATCATGGATGACGGACAAGCTGATAAAGAACCGTGGCGGGTTGCACAACAGAATCAGGCACAGAATATATCTGAAACCCTTTTCTCTGAAAGAGACGGAAGAATACCTTCAAAGCCGTTCAGCCCATTGGGACAGATACCAGATATTGCAAGGCTACATGCTTACCGGCGGAGTTCCGTTCTATCTCAAGATGCTTGAACCGCAACAGAGTTTTGCCCAGAATGTTGACAGCTTGTGTTTCTCGGACACCGGTGCGTTAAGGATGGAGTTTGACGAACTTTACAATGCCATATTTCCCGGCGCGGAATCGTATGTGGAGGTCGTAAGGGCTTTGGCAGATAACAAATCCGGCCTGACAAGAACCGAAATCAGCACGAAAACCAAAATATCGGGAGCCTATCTTACACGCATCCTTACCAATCTTGAACGCTGCGATTTCATAGACAAGACCAACCTGTTCGGCAACCGCCGGACGGATGCGGTTTACAGGCTGGTTGATTTCTATACCTTGTTCTATTTCAAATTTATCGAAAAGAACCTGTCAAGGGATGGGCAATGGTGGACGCACCATCTTGGGGCAGGTGGTATTTATTCATGGATGGGATTCACCTTTGAACTCATATGCATATTGCACCATGTACAAATCAAGAAGGCGTTGGGTATATCGGGCATGGCGACATCCGTTTCCACATGGCGTTGCGCCCCTGACAAGGAAAACGGAACATCCGGGGCACAGATAGACATGATTATTGAGCGTGCAGACCGTATCATCCATCTTTGCGAGATGAAGTTCAGTGAAGGTGCATACAATATCACCGGTGAATACGAAGCCAAACTGCGGAACCGTCGGGAACTTTTTAAACTCAAGACAAAAACGAAAAAATCCGTGGTACATACGTTTGTCACAACCTATGGGGTTGGTGATGGCAAATACCACAGTATCGTCCACAGCGAGGTGACAATGGACGACCTTTTCAATTCCTGACGACTATGATGATACGGCAAATAACACGACGGTTGCACGAAGTGAACACACTTCTGCCCACTTACGGACAAGGCGGCTTGTCTTTTGAACAGGTCTTGCCGCCGTCCCTGTTCTATCAAGATTTCAACGACACGAACCTGCTTGTCAAGGAGGCCGCCTGTCTGGTAAAAGAGAACCCCGGACAACTTCTGGACTTTTCTTCTTCCCTTCTTTCGGAAACGAACAAATACCTCTCACTCGACAGGACACCGTTGCAGGCGGCGGACTATGAAACCCTTTTCAGGGAACACCTCAAACCGCTGGAACTCCGGTACGGGGAAGCGAAAGCAACCGCCACAAAACTATGGAGCGAATATTCGGCAATGAGCAGCCGGTTGGATTTCCTGCCTCTGGATTCGGAAGAATACAGGTCGCTCGACGCGAAATGCAGTGCGGCAAAGGCGACATATGACGTGGCCCACGCGCACGCGAATCTATTATATAAAGAATGGGTGCAGGAGCGTGACCGGAATTTCTGTGTCTGGTGCTTCAAACCGGTGTTCCTCGACGTGCTGGTGGAGCGTCTGCAGGGAATCGCCGGAAGCATCATCTCCGACATCAGACGCATGAAGGAGGGGGAACCATGAACCGTGCAAGCCTGCTGCAAGAGACCGCCGCATGGATGGACACCGTTGACCTCGCCCTGTGCCTGTTCATCTACGAGGTGTGCAACGACTACCAGTTCGAGTACCTGTCGGGCAGCGACTTCGTGAACTTCCTGAACCTGAAACCAACCGGACGGGCGGTCATCGTGCGCCCGAAAGAGAACCTTCGCGTCTGTTACATGGTGTTTTCCATCGCCCGTACCATCAGGCCGCGCGAGCGCGGGAAACTCTGGTCGGAAGAGTTCCTGAAACGCTGCGGCATATCCAAATCCTACTATGACAAGCACCGCAGCGACGTTTGCAACAAAGGTGCTACAAAAGAGAACCAAGATTTCCGCAAATCCATCGACAAGGCCGTTGAAAACGCAAGACGGCTGAAAGGCACCCCATAACCGCCCGCCGTTTCCCCATTCAGCCCGGTATCTCCCCATTATAGCCATGCGCTATACCGTTCATACACAACGGTATGGCGCATTTTCTTTTCATGCACTTTCCCCATTCGTCCCCCATTGGCCCACCTTGGGGCAAACTTAACTTTGCATCGGAAACAGAAGAAAGGAAAAGTCTGAAAAACAGCAGATTCCGATTCTACAAAAGTACAAGTAACAATAAAAATGAACGTATATGGAAAGTGAACGCAATTTGATGACCACCACGGAAGCGGCCCGCTACCTCGGACTGAAGCCGAGCTATCTCTACAAGATGATGATGCGCCGCGCAATCCCTTACTACAAGCCGGGCGGCAAGCTGTGCTTCTTCGCCAAGGAAGACCTCGACGCATGGCTGAAACGGGTACGGGTAAAGTCGCAGGCCGAGATTGATAGCGAGGCATCCCGCTATCTGGTATCACGTGAGAAAAACAAATGATTCATCAACCTTTTTTAGAACAATACAGTTATGGACAATTCAAAGAACATGGAGCCGGGTATCAGAAATACCACGGTTCAGGATTCCCCGAACAAGGAACAGAGAAAGAGAGAGGGCAGACCCGTAATCAGCGCGAAGGCGCAAACCATTCTGGACTTCCTTCGCGGCTGTTCCCCCTACGAGGCCGATTCCATACGGGTAATGGTCGGCTACGGGACGGGCAACGGCGATACCGCAACGATTGAGGCGACAGACATGCTGGCCGTCAACCGCTTTCTCAATCACGGGCTTGCCAAAGAAAACGGAACAAGTAACGAGGCCGTGATGAAACACCGTCAGGAACGTGCGCAAAAACTGTTGGAAGCCGTCAAGGATTTCGTTGACATCGGCCAGCTCTGCCGTGTCAGCGTCGTGCTGATGAAAATCTCTTCCGACTTCAAGGCGGTGGAGGACGCACGGGGGCACCTGCAATCCCAACCCGCCGCCAACGTGAACCGGAACTGATGTCAAACCGGAACGGGGTATCGGACAGGCAAGGAAATTTTCACGCACGACATCTTGTCGAAACTGTTGCAGGCTGTTCCGGTACTCTATTCCCTTATTTTTTACTGAATTATGCAAGAAAACAAAAGGAACAAGGAAACATCCCTTTTCAAAAAGCCGCAGGGATTCCGTACAATCCGCATCCGTCTTACCGCGGAGGCAATCGAATGGCTCGGAGGGACAACGAAAGATGACGACGGCAATACAATCGGCAACCACACTCTTTTTTATGACCTGCTCTCACGGATGCAACTGTCACCCGGCAGGGGCGATTCATTCCGCAGGCCGCAGGAACTGAAGCCCGGACAGTTCCAGTTCTCGGAAACCAGACTCGCGGAGGAATGGAACGTAGGGAGAAAAAGAATCCGCAATCTCCTTGCAACGATGGAAAGGCTGGGCATGATAGCGGTGGACGCTTCCAAAACCGCTTCCGTCGCTTCCATGACCTGTGTCGAGGAATGGACGGACTTTCAGAACCGCCATGTCATAAACCTTTGCAATCCCGCCCTGAATGGCATTTGAACGGCCTTTGAATGGCATTTTATCCGGCAGCGGAGGCACGCCGCAGGAGAGGTGAAAACGTCTTTCAGTTTCGAGATATGCCAAGGTATCACCTCCCTTCGGTCAGTCATCCCTTGGCGCTCTCGCGGCTCACTGGCAGTTCGCCGGTAGCGGCGCTCGCAGGCTCGCACCGCTTAACCCTTATAAAACAACAGTTATGACAGAAGACAACAAGCAAGACATAGAATTTCCGTCCGGCGGCAGCCGCACCGAATACATCGGTGCCAAAGTCACCGTGGAACAGAAACGGCACATCCGCCGCCTCGCCGCCGAGTGCGGCATGACCGTCAGCAGCTACGTGCTGGCAAGGGCTTTCAATTACAGGCCGAAAGCGAGGCTGACGGCAAGGCAGGAGGCGGTCATGGAGACCCTTATAGGATGCCGCAGCGACCTCGTGAACTACACGTCCGCGCTCCGTGGCATGAACCCCGAAAAGCGCAGACAGATGTTTAACAGTTACCCTTTCATGCTCGAATGGCTCAAGGAACTCGGCAGGCTGGCCGAGCGTGTCACGGACGTGCTCGATAAGGTACGGTTTTCCAACCGCCTGCCCGGCGGGACAAGGAACGGTGAAGACGGGGAGGACGAGCCATGATAGGGAAAGCGAAATCCATCTCCCACGGGATAAATGACATCAGGTACATCACGGGAGAATCGAGGAACAAGAAACATCCCGAGCGTATCTTCCATGTCAAGGACAATCTTCTGCCGCCCGGTCTGGATGCCACGGGTATATGGGATTCCATGCGGCTGACGCTGGAGAAGTCCAGACGGGTCAAAAATTCCATCATCCGCATCGAGGTCAGCCCCGCGCCGGAACACACGAAAAACTTTACCATCGACGACTGGCAAAGGTTGTGGGATGATTTCACGGATGAGTTCGACAACATCGAACTGCTCAACAAGAACGGTAAGACCTATTCCCCGAAAACCAACCTCAAAGGCAGCAAGGGCACGGTGTGGCTGCATCTGGAATCCAAGAGCGGCATTCCCCACCTTCACGGCGCATTCTGCCGTATTGATGAACGGGGAAATATCAACAACGACCACGACATACACCTGCGGGCACAGCGGGCAGCCGAGCGTGTGGCCCTGAAACGGGGCTGGACGACTGCCGCCGAAGTGCGGGAGACGAACATCGGGCAGGTGAACCGGGACTGTATGGAAACCCTACAATCCATGAAAAGCTGGTCATGGGACGAATATGCCGCCATACTCCGGAGCAAGGGATATGAAATCTGGGAGTTGCACGACAACAAGAAGATATTGCGCGGTTACGTGCTGAAGAAAGGTAACGCCAGATACAAGGCTTCCGAACTCGGCAGGGGGCGCAACCTCATGGCGACCAAACTCGAAAGCACGTGGAAAAAACTGCACGCGGCTCCCAAGACAAAGACCGTTTCAACACAACCCGCCGCAGGGAAACCGATACCGGCTGTAACCCGGACGGTTCCGGTTCACGTGCAAGGAACGGTACCGGTTCCGCAATACACCGGCTATCGTCCCGGTACCAGCCCGTACCATATCGACATCGACGGGGAAAGCCGCCGGTTCTTCATTCCCGATGAAGCGTTGGACGTATTCAATGACGAGTTCGACTACCGGGAGACAGCCAACAGCCGTGACCTCACGGACATGGCGGCGGCACTTTTCGTCGGAATGCTCGATACTCCGGCGGTTCCTTCGGGAGGTGGAGGGGGCGGTAGTTCCAACGACCTGCCTTGGGGAAGACGCGAGGACGAGGACGAACGGGAATGGGCACGCCGGTGCGCCCGTGAAGCGGCAAGGGTGATTGGAAAGAAACCGAAGACAGGACGAAAAAGATAACAGTCTATGAATAAAAAATTCGATTTCTCGGAAATAGACGGGGCACTTCCGACTGCCGAAAAGATGCAGGAAAGAGACCGCATGACCGACGCGCTGGAAAACAATTATGAAGCTGTCCGCATTCTTAGTGCCAACGTGGAAAAGCTCGAAAACAGACTTTCGGAAGCCCTGCCCAAAATGGACGGGGCTGTTTCTTCCCTGCACAGAGCAAGCAAGGTTACTGTCAGCGAGGAAGCGAGAAAGACGCTTGAACAGGAAGGAGAGAAAATCTGCCGGAAGATGGCCGACAGGATGGAAAGCGAGTGCGCAAGGCTGGCCGGACGCCTTGCGGCGAATGACCGCGTGTTTGTCTCCGCGACCGTTTTCTGGTGCATGATAGTGACAATCATCTCCCTCGCAGCGGCTTTCATCTGCACCTGTATGGCAAACAGCCAGTTCATACATAGTATCATGCTGTGGAAAATATTTGGTTATACGGCGGGGTTTCTTGTACTCTGTGTCGCACTGACCATTTTTATATGCCATAAGCTGAAATGAAAACTCCAATATATGTATAATTATGGCAACAGTGAAAACAAAATTCCGTGCATCCTCTTCCGAAACGAAAGAGGGCACATTATTTTACCAAGTGATTCACAACCGGGTGGCCAGACAGATCCGCACCGGTTACAAGCTGTACCCACAGGAATGGGATGCGGAAAACAAGGAAATCATTTTCCCTCCCGGCACCGGGGAAACACGCAGAAACTATATAGTTTCATTAAAGAGTGCCGTACAGGAAGATACCAAGCGATTGAGAAATATCGTTTCATACCTTAATCGCACGGGGAACGCCTACACAGCAGATGATGTGGTGGCAAAATACCTCTCCCCGACAGACAACCACTGTTTCCTATCCTTTGCCCGTAATCTTGTCGGGCAGTTGAAACAGATAGGCAAACAATGTACGGCAGACACCTACACAACCACCATTAATAGCTTCGCCCGCTTCCGCAGCGAGCAGGATGTTCCTTTGGACGACATGGATTCCGACCTGATGACAGCATACGAGGCATACCTTAAATCAATCGGTATCTGCCCGAACAGCATTTCTTTCTACATGCGTAACCTGCGGGCGATATACAACCGGGCGGTGGACAAGGAACTGACCGTACAGCGTTACCCGTTCAAACACGTCTATACAGGAATTGATAAGACTGTGAAACGTGCCGTGTCCGCGAAGGTAATCCGGCAGATACGAGACCTCGACCTGACACTCCAACCCGACATGGAGCTTGCACGCGATCTTTTCATGTTTTCCTTTTACACGCGCGGCATGTCGTTCATTGACATGGCATTCCTCAAGAAGAAAGACCTGCGGGATGGCATATTGTCCTACCGCCGTCACAAGACTGGTCAACTTCTGTCCGTCAAATGGGAGACACCTATGCAGGAACTGGTTGACAAATACGATACTTCCGGGACACCTTACCTGCTTCCTGTCATTATGGACAATGAAAAGGACGGCAGACGACAATACAAGAATCAGGCGCACCGGATAAACCGGAACCTAAAAAAGATAGGCCAACTGTTGGGACTGGCCATCCCGCTGACAACATATGTCGCCCGGCATGGCTGGGCAAGCATCGCGAAAAGCAAGAACATACCACTCTCCATCATCAGCGAGGCAATGGGACACGACTCGGAGAACACCACGCGCATCTATCTCGCTTCGCTCGACACTTCGGTGGTTGACAATGCAAACAGCCTTATCCTGAAATCACTGTGATAAAATCTTACCGGGTATACACGTATAAAATATAGACCGACAGCAAGCAAAGCCCGTGCCGGTCTATGTTTTTTTGTCTATATCGTTGTATTTCTGATTCTTAACGATTCAAATCCCTGTTATACAAATATGATATTTTCTTTATAAGAGAAGTTTTATGGATACAAAGGTACAAAAAGATCCTCAAAAGGCAGTAATAATCAGCAGTGTTTTTTTCAGTTATTTGCATGAAAGCGTGTAATTACTCAATCTATGTTGAGTCCAGACTTATTTTGATATAATATTTATATATTGATTATCAACATATTACTATTAGTTTAGAAGCTCTGTACTTCTCTTATAAAGAGAAATAGCGTAATGCTGTCTGGTAAGACAGCGGAAGTGCGGCTAAAAATGCGATGGTTGAAAGAAACTTGTTGAGCGAATATGTATTTTTCTTCACAAGAGAAATATATCGGTTCAGTCAATAGTGTAACTGAATGAAAAACAGAGCATTGTTCATTCTGAAAAGGAACAGTTTGTACAACAGGTGCTGTGCAAATCTTTTTCTGAATCAGGAAGATATGCGAATTTTTCATTCTATATTACGCTCGTTATCAGTCGAATACGCATTTTTTACGCCCAATGACACTTCTCTTGTGAAGAAAAGTTTTATAAATATTGGTTTTGGATGATGACAAGACTGTATTTCAAAAAAGGGGAGGCTTCCCTAACTTTTATAGAACAAAATAATAACTGCTTGATATGCCGCAATATACGCATTCTTGCAGGATTGATAGTATTGGCTTGAACTGAAAGTGGAACAAACCAATGGGGAATGATGAGAAAGTACGGTGGTATGTGATGCGTGACTTGAAACGGGCCAATGCCAAGCAACCAGCATACAAGCTGCTTGAAGAAAACAAGATAAAGTTTTTTGTACCTATGAAATGGCATTTGGTGACACGGCAGGGAAAAAATGTCCGTGAAGAGGTGCCGTTCATGCCCGATCTACTGTTTGTACACGATACGCGCGAAAAACTTGACACGCTCGTGGACAAGACACCTACCTTACAATACCGTTGGTTACGTAATACCTATCGGGAACCAATGACCGTGCCTGATGCTGATATGGAGCGTTTCATTACAGCAGTCAACGCAGCCGATTCTCCTACATATTATTTACCCGGAGAAATATCCCCGAAAATGTATGGTAGGAAAATCCGTATTGTAGGCGGTCCGCTTGACGGGTATGAAGGCAGCCTGATTACCACAAGAGGGTCAAAAGTGAAACGCTTATTGGTAAAACTACAGGACTTTTTTGCCGTTGGCGTGGAAGTCAATCCTGAATATATAGAAATAATCTGATCATGCTTACCGAATATTTTTCACTTTTTTCTGTGACTGATATTTTTTGGATTGTCAATTCCATTGCTGTATTTCTGACATGTGTGTTGTGTGCCGGTCTGCTCATTCCGAAAATATTGCTTATTTCATTTCGCAAGCAACTGTTTGACCAACCTGACGAACGGAAAATCCACAAGGATATTGTGCCAAGACTGGGTGGAATAGCCTTTAAGCCTGTCATGTTTTTCTCCGTGGCATTGATGCTTGGTCTATGTCAGTTTTTCGGCTATGACTATATGTTGGAAAACATAGCCATCGAAAGCCGTTCCATTGCATTCAGTTTCTGCTGTATTATGCTGCTGTACTTGATGGGGATAGCAGATGACCTGATAGGAATCCGTTACAAAGCTAAATTTGTGGGTCAAATTACATGTGGCATTATGATGATAGTAGGCGGAATGTGGGTAAACAACCTGCACGGGCTTTTCGGTATTCATGAGCTGCCGATATGGTTCGGATATCCTCTTACGATATTGGTAATCGTATTTATCATCAATTCAATCAACCTGATAGATGGGATAGACGGGTTGGCATCCGGCCTTTGTGGAGTTGCGACACTTTTCTATGGAATTATATTCTTCATGCTGCATGAGTATATCTATGCGTTGCTTTCATTTGCTACTCTTGGTGTGCTTGTACCGTTTTTCTATTATAATGTATTCGGTGATGCAGACAAGCAAAAGAAAATTTTCATGGGAGATACCGGTAGCCTGACGATAGGCATGATGCTTTGCGTGTTGAGCCTGAAACTCCTACAATGTTCATCGGCAGACGCATCATCTCCGCTGCCCAATCTGTTTGTCCTCGCTTATTCGCCTTTGCTTGTTCCATGCCTTGATGTGGTAAGGGTATATATGCACAGGGTACGCAATGGAAAAAATCCGTTTTTGCCCGACACAAATCACATCCATCATAAACTACTCGCTTTGGGACTGCGCCAGCGCACGGCAATGATGACGATTGTGGCTGTATCAATATTCTTCACTCTTTGCAATGTTCTAATATCCAAATATATCAGTGTTACAATACTCTTGTTTGCCGATGCCTTGGCGTGGACGCTACTGAACATTTGGCTGACACATAGAATATGTAAAATCAAGAAGAAAAAATAGAAGAAAGAAATATGAAAATCAAAATTTTATTTATTTCAATTATCGCATCCGTTTTGCTGTGGTCGTGTGCTGCACCTAAAACGATAAGCTATTTTCAAGATTTACAACCGGGAGAGAGCGAATTGGTCGTCACAGATCCGGTGGAAATAAAGATACAGCCAAAAGATAAAATTTCTATCCTTGTAAACAGCCAAGATCCACGTTTGACAAACCTGTTCAATTTGCCTATTCTTTCACAGCAGATAGGCACGGACAATAATTATAACCAAAACCGTGGCCTTTCCGGATACACTGTCAATAAAAAAGGCTGTATTGATTTTCCTGTTTTGGGGGAGATAAAAGTACAGGGGATGACACGGGAGAAAGTGGCAGCTTACATAAAAGAAGAACTCATCGCGCAGGATTTGGTCAAAGACCCCGTAGTAACTGTGGAATTTATGAATTTGGCCATTTCTGTAATGGGAGAAGTCAACGATCCGGGACGTTATAATATCGACAGGGATCATCTGACCATTCTTGATGCGTTAAGTATGGCGGGAGACCTGACAATCTTTGGCAACAGGGAAAAAGTTCTGGTCTTGCGTCAAGAAAACGGGAAGCAGCGAGTTTATGGATTGAACCTCAATTCAGCAGAACATATCTATTCTTCTCCTGTGTATTATCTGCAACAGGGAGATGTGGTTTATGTAGAACCGAACAATACCCGCAAACGGCAATCCACCGTCAATGGCAACAATGTGCGGTCCACCTCATTTTGGGTTTCCATTGCCTCTTTGCTAACTTCTGTCGCTATTCTTTTCGTAAAATAATCAGCTATGTCCATAAGAGAAAAAAACAATCCCATTCAAGACGCACAAAATTTCATCAGTTTCCAAGACTTGTTTTACATGTGCCTTGCCAAGTGGCAATGGTTTGTATTGTCAATAGTAATTTGCTTTAGTGTGGCAATCTGTTATTTGCTGACAACAGAACCGGAATATATGCGCACAGCGTCTATTCTCATTAAGGATGACAGCAAAAGCAAATCGATGTCAGATGATATGAATGCTTTTGCTGATATTGGCTTGTTCAGTACAAATTCCAATGTGAACAATGAAATGGGTACGCTTAAATCTCCTGACTTGATCCGGGAAGTTATCTCCCGTCTGCATTTGGAAACTAATTATCAAGTACCTGGCAGGTTCCATAAGCAAACCGTGTATGGTGGTGCATTGCCTGTAAACGTATTTTTTGCAGAGCTGGCCGATGATGAGTCCGTAAAATGCGAATTGGAGTTAAAGGATGGCGGAATTGTTTCTTTGTCAAGTTTTGAAAAGGATGGAGAGCATATCAATGGCACGGTAGAAGGGAAACTAAACGATACCATTCAAAGTCCTGTGGGAAATGTTATCGTCATTCCAACTGATAAATTGAATGATACCAGTCATTCCTTGATTTATGTATCCCACTCATCTATTCATAGTGCCGTGGCTGATTACACCCGCAATTTTTCCGTAGCACAAACTGACGAAAAATCAAATATTATCACACTTTCTTTCAAAGATGTATCTACCCAAAGGGCTGAAGATATACTTATTACACATATAGCTGTATATAATGAGAATTGGATTAAAGACAAAAACCAAATAGCAGTACATACTTCCATGTTCATCAATGAGCGTTTAGGGGTAATTGAAGAGGAATTGGGAAATGTGGATGATAACATATCTTCTTATAAGAGCGAACAATTGTTACCGGATGTACAGGCAAGCGCGAATATGTATATAACGCAGGCAAACGAGGCCCAGGCTGTTATCAGGGATTTAAATACACAAGTGTATATGGCTCGTTATATTCGTAGTTACCTGACTAATGAAAACAATAAGTTCCAAATGGTTCCGGCCAATTTGGGCGTTGAAAGTCATAGTATAACAGCACAAATAACTGAATACAACCAACAATTGCTGGAGCGTAACAGCCTTGTGAGTAACAGTAGTGCCCGAAATCCGCTGGTAATACAAATGGATGCTTCGTTGGAATCCATCAGGAGCGCACTGTTGACATCTATTGATAACGAGTTGGTGGCTCTGAATGCCCGAATCAAAAGCCAACAGGCATACAGTGGACATGCGACCTCACAGATTGCATCTAATCCGAAACAGGCAAAATATCTGTTAAGCGTGGAACGCCAACAGAAAGTAAAAGAATCATTGTATCTCTATCTGCTGCAAAAGCGGGAAGAAAATGAATTGAACCAGGCATTTACAGCATATAACACTCGGATTATCGCGATGCCGAACGGCAGTATGCTGCCGACAGCTCCAATCTCCAGAAATATCCTGTTGGTAGCGTTTACATTAGGGGTTCTAATTCCGATTGTCATCATCTTTATTAAGGAAAACACAAATACTGTCGTGCGAGGGCGCAAGGACTTGGAAAAACTGAGTCTGCCGATTATTGGAGAAATTCCACAATATGTCAGGAAACAGAAAGGACTGTTTAAAAAGAAACAGACTGGTCTAAAAGCAGTTGTGGTCAAGCCCGGAAGCAGGGATATTATCAATGAAGCATTCCGTGTTTTACGTACCAATTTGGAATTTATGAGTGATGACAACCGTAAACAGAATGTATTTGTCGTGACATCGTTTAATCAGGGCAGTGGAAAATCGTTTTTGTCAGTCAACATGGCAATCAGCCTTGCCATCAAGGAGAAGAAGGTCTTGATAATCGACGGTGATATGCGCCACGCTTCGGCATCAGCCTACATCGGTTCTCCCACATCGGGCTTGAGTAATTATCTTGGAGGTAAAATCAATGATTTATCAGACATCATAGTTCATGATGGCAATTACGAACATCTTAGTGTATTACCGGTAGGCACTATTCCTCCAAACCCTACGGAATTGCTGTTTTCTGACAGGTTGAAACAGTTGATAGAGACCGTCAAGGAGCAATTTGACTATGTATTTATAGATTGTCCACCCGTTGAAATTGTAGCAGACACCCAGATTATCGAGAAATTGGCAGACCGTACAATCTTTGTAGTCCGTGCCGGATTGTTCGACCGAAATATGCTCCCTGAACTGGAAAACATATACACCCAAAAGAAATATAAAAAAATGTCGCTTATCCTTAATGGTACAGAAAGTATTGGTGGTAAATACGGATACCGTTATGGTTATAAATATGGCTATGGGACGCATTATTATTCCTCAAATAGCGAAATTTCTAACAAAACAACGGCTTCTGATTCTATCGCTGGAGGGGGAGTAAATGGCTGATTATTAAATAATTATTACAAATAATATAATTTTGATTTCCCTATTGTTTCACTAAAAAATCACGTCTATGGCACAGAAAGATTTTACAGAAGACAACGCAACTTTATTCGGTGCGAGTATGGTTACTGTTGGTGTATTTGGTAAAACAGCATTGATTACAAAAGGAATCGGTGTAGTTGCTGCGACAAAAGCCGGGGTATTAGCGGGTGGAATTTTATGCCCTCCCGCTGCTATCGGTATCGGTTTAGTTTGTGTTGGAGCCGGATTGATAAATCATTTCGGTAAGCGAAACTGGTGGTAATATTTATCACCGGGACAATCAATTCATTCCCGAATTTCGCATATCATATGTGGAATCGGGAATGATTAAAAAGTTTCATACTGATGTATGTGGTTTTTTAGAAAAAGGAGAAAACTAATCGGTTTTGTAGATTACCATTCGCATATCCTGCCGGGTGTTGATGATGGAGTGCAGACAATGGAAGAAGCATTGGAAATTCTACATCTTTATGAGAAATCAGGTATAGAATCCGTATGGTTTACACCTCATATCATGGAAGATATTCCCAACACCACGGCTCATTTAAAAGAACATTTTGCAAAATTACAAGCGATTTACACCGGAAACGTAAAATTGTACCTCGCAGCAGAAAATATGCTTGACAACCTTTTTAAAAAGCGTTTGGAAGCAAATGACCTGTTACCGCTCGGAGAAAAAAGAGAACATCTGTTGGTAGAGACATCCTATTTCAATCCGCCAATGAATTTATATGGCATCCTTAAACGTATCAAGGTAAAAGGTTATCATCCCGTCCTTGCCCATCCGGAACGATATGTCTATATGACAGAAGACGATTACCAGCATTTGAAAGATATGAATGTCAAGTTCCAGCTCAATCTGTTTTCCCTCATTGGCGCATACGGAAAACACGTTCAAAAGAAATCCGAGTGGCTGCTTAAAAACCGATGTTATGATTTGGCAGGAAGCGATGTGCACAGTTTCAGCCTTCTTGAAAAAATGATAGAAAAGCGACTGCTGGAAAAAGTGGCTTCGTTGGTATTGAATTTCAATAAAATTTAATTGCAATATGAAAGTTTGTTTTATGGGCTTAGGCTATATCGGACTGCCTACTGCCATTATTGCCGCCAAGCATGGCGTTCAGATTACAGGAGTTGATATTAACCCCAAAGTAGTGGAAATGACCAACCAAGGTCGCTTGCACATAGTGGAACCTGGGATAGAAGAAATGTTGAAAGAAGTTGTAGCGACTGGAATGTTGAAGGCTTCCGTTACTCCTGAAGAAAGCGATGCATATTTTATGGTTGTACCGACTCCGTTCAAGGGCAACCACGAACCGGATGTGAGTTATGTGGAAGCTGCTACACGTGCTGTCATTCCTTTTTTAAAAGAAGGCGACCTCTATGTCATAGAGTCCACCTCTCCCATCGGTACCACAGAGATGATGGCGCAGATCATTTTCAATGAACGTCCGGAACTGAAAGACAAAATATACATTGCCTATTGTCCGGAACGAATTCTTCCCGGCAATGTGATTTATGAATTGGAACACAACGACCGTGTAATAGGAGGGCTTACTCCTGAGGCTACGGACAAGGCTATTGAATTTTACTCTCAATTCGTACAAGGTACTCTCCACAGAACAGATTGCCGTACAGCGGAAATGTGTAAATTGACTGAAAACTCCAGCCGGGATGTCCAGATAGCTTTTGCCAATGAACTTTCCTTGATTTGCGACAAGGCAGGCATCAATGTCTGGGAACTGATTAGCCTTGCTAACAAACATCCACGTGTCAATATCCTGCAACCGGGTTGTGGCGTAGGCGGACACTGCATTGCAGTTGACCCTTATTTCATCACAGCAGAGTTCCCGGCAGAATCCAAAATTATTGCCGATGCTCGTGAAATTAACAATTACAAGGCTTTCTGGTGCGCTGAAAAAGTAAAGAACGCCATGTTGGAGTTTGAATTGAAGAATCACCGCAAGCCAATAGTAGCCATGATGGGACTGGCGTTCAAGCCGGACATCGACGATTTGCGCGAAAGTCCCGCCAAATACATCACCACCAAAGTGATGCAAAGCTGCAATAATGCCGATATTCTTGTAGTAGAACCCAATGTGAAAGAACACAATGTATTCAAACTGACAGACTATAAGGAGGCTTACGATAAAGCCGACATCGTAGCCTTCTTGACAGCTCATAGCCTGTTCAGAGAATTACCGTGGAGGGATGATAAGATGATATTGGATTTCTGTGGAATTTTCAAAAAATAGGAATTCATATGATATATAAATGAACAATATTGAAAAAAACATGAATATGATATGTTAAATAGCAAAAGACTTTATTTATATCATCTATTGATGAAAATTACCCCCCCCCTCAAAATGTAATTCAATAAAAATCAGGATATTACGTTGGTGTGGTGCAAAAATAGGGAAAAATGTCAGTATATTCTCATCTGCCCGATTCTATGGTAATTTTGAATTGCGGATAGGAGATAATGTGTTTATTGGACACGAGGCATTGATTTTTGGGGCAGATGGTTCCCAAATAACACTTGAAGATAATAGTAAAGTTGCATCACGTGCAATATTGGTTACAGGTATGCATAATTTTGATCCGTTTGGGAAATGCATCAGGGGAAAGGGAACTTTTGCAAACATTATTATTGAACAAGGGGCAGTGGTATCGACAGGAGCAATTATATTACCCGGGAAAATAATAGGTAAAATGTCATATGTAGCACCAGGTGCAGTCGTTACAAAAGATACAGAACCTTTTACAATGGTAGGAGGAGTGCCTGCCAAGTTTATAAAGAATTTAAATGACTAGTACAAAAATTATCCACTACACAATAAGTCGATTCAAAAGGAGCCGTTTGATAAACGACGCTTTTTGGGCATTGCTTGCCAATTTGATAGGAAAAGGTTTGCCTTTTATCGCAGGTATTTTTGTCGCTCGACTATTGGGAAGTGAGGCATATGGTGAATTTGGACTGATAAAATCTTCGTTGATGTCTATCGCTTTATTTTCTTCCTTCGGGTTGGGAATTACTGCAACTAAATTCATCGCTGAAATAGTCAATAAAGACAAACAATCAGCAAAATATGTAGAAAGGATCTGTAACATTATTACCCTGATTTCAAGTTTGATCTTGGCAACAGCTGTTTTTATATTTGCTCATCCTATTGCTACAATACTTAAAGCTCCGCATATAGTTGGAATTTTGCGATTATCGTCAATTGCTATTGTTTTTAATGCCATAAATACAACGCAGAATGGAATCCTGGCAGGCTTGGGTGCATTTAAGGTTATAGCAAGAAATTCCACATGGAGCGGGCTGTTCTCATTCGTTGTAACAGTAAGCCTAACCTATTTCTATGACTTGGAAGGAGCCGTTATTGCACTATGTCTGTATCTGTCATTTAATTGCGTTGTCAATCGTAAATCAATAAAAAGGTTATTGCCTATTGAAAAAGCATCGATGACGAATTATCATAAGGGAACGCTGCATAAGATTGTGTCATTCTCTTTTCCCATAGCTTTGCAAGAAAGTACGTTTTCAATCGCAAGCTGGCTCAATGCTTTTATTTTAATTACATATTGCAGTTATTCCGAATATGGTATTTATACAGCTGCCGTACAGTGGTTTTCTGTTATGTTGTTTATCCCCGGTGCATTAAGGAATGTGGCATTGTCAAATTTATCGGCTAGTCCGGATATGCAAAGTAAAAAAACGGCACTTAATAGACTGCTGTTGATAAATTTTACATCAACCTTTATTCCTTTTTTGATTGTGGTGATGCTGGCATCTTACATTGCTTCGTTTTACGGCAATAGTTTTAACGGATTGGCTCCGATATTAGTCATTATGGCATTTACGGCTGTTATAAATAGTCTTAGCAATGTTTTCACTCAAGAACTAATATCAATAAATCAAAATTGGTATCTCTTTTATACGCGCTTATTAAGAGACATGATAACTCTTTTTGTTGTGTATCTATGTTTATCACAATATGATGGCGGAGCGTTATCAGTTGCTGTCGTGAGTCTGGTATGGCAAACTGTATATTTGCTTTTGGTCGGAAGCCGAAGCTATCACCTTCTAAAGAAAAAACGACAATGAAATCTTCGCTCCTTTTCTTATGTTCTATTGTATTCCCGATATTTCCGGACACCCGATGTTTTGGAATAAAACGCGCATTACTAAGATTAGCCGGTGCCAAGGTAGGAAAGAATGTCCGTATTTGTTCCTCTGTAAGAATCAAGGGAACCTCTGAATTGCTAATCGGGGACAATACTTGGATTGGTCACAATTGTCTGATTGTTTGCTCGTCAAATATTACGATTGGAAGTAATGTTGATATTGCTCCTATGTGTTATATCGGGACAGGAACACATGAAATAACACCTCATAGCTATAAAATTGCAGGCAATGGCTATTCTTTACCTATAAAAATTGCTGATGGATGCTGGCTTTGTGTACGCTCTACCATATTGCCGGGTACGCAAATAGATAAAAAATGCATAGTGGCGGCAGGAGCTGTTGTCAAGGGTAGTTATAAATCTCTTAGCCTGATAGGCGGAATACCTGCCAAAGTCATTAAAACTCTTTGAAATGCTATTTAAGATTCTGATTATCTTATCTGTTGTAATGTCGTCCACTAAACTTTTAGTGTTTGATATACCTATCAGTAACGGCATTTACTATGGTTTCTGGGGCTTTGTTGCACTCATTACAATGTCGCAAGGCTTTCGTCTGAATTTTTCAGCATTTACATTGGCGTATGTATCTTTTCTCTCAGTCGAACTAAATGTCATTGACCCTATATTTCAACCGGAATTACGTCTTGTCAGTTTTTTCCTGATGCTGTGCGCAATAGGACCGATGAACAATTCTTTGTTTGCGGTGCGATACAGATATTCTCTTTTCAAATATCTGTCCTTTTCCATAATTTTCCTAAGTTGTCTCTCATTCCCCTTATGGTTTACAGGCATTAAAATGTTTTTCCATTCAAACTACCTATATAAGGGGGTGTTCAATCATTCAATGATGTTAGGTCCGATGGCAGGTATCTCTGTAATCATCTGTCTGCAGAAAGTACTCACCGATGAATCTACCAACAGGATAAATAAGATTATTTGGATTGTTATATTAATTTTTTCTGCATTTTCAGCGCTCTTGTCTGGTTCTCGAGGGGCTATATTAAGTTTACTATCTGGGATATTCGTAATGTTGTTTTTAGTTTATAGAAACAACGTACGCCGCGTATTCAGGATAATTACAATTATTATCGCTGTTATTGGTATATCGTTTCCCGTTTGGTATCCTTATACAGAAAATGTGAGGATGAAGCAAGAAGCAAACCTAAAAGTTGGAGGTTCATTCAAGTCTCGGGAAACACTATGGGGGGATAGAATTTCTGAATTTAAGGAAAATCCGATGTTAGGCAATGGATTTGCATCTATAAATAAAGAAGTTATAAAGGCTAAAGATAAAATAAACGCAAATGGTGGTATTGAACCTGGCAGTTCATGGCTTTTTATTTTATCAAGTGTTGGATTGTTGGGAATGCTTGCATTTTCAACTGTATTTTTCGTTCCGATTGCAAAAGGATTACAACAAGAATATACCCCGGATTCTGTGTTTATAACCATCGTATCTGTCCTTTCGTTTTATTCTGTACACATGATGGCTGAAGGATATATATTTGCATCAGGATCTTTTTTGTTCTTGTACTTGTGGCTTGTCTTGTCTTTGATTTCTCCCTCTGCATCCCGAAATCTCGAAGTTCACAATAGGTCTTTATTCGAATCAAGAAACGGTTTATGAAAATAGTTTTTTACTCTGTAATACTTAACAGTCATCAAGCCAATGTTGCTGATGAACTGTGGGTATTGACAGAACATAGTTATTGCTTTGTCGAACTTGCTAACATGACAGAAGAGCATCGAAAAGGAGGTTCTTGCGATTACAGTAAACGACCTTATCTGCTCCAAGCATGGAAAAGCACTGAAGATTTTAAAAAGGCAATGCAATTGGCACGCACGGCAGAGTGTTGTGTGTTTTCAGGAGTGCAGGCATTGCCTTTTCAAAAAGAAAGAATGAAAATAGGACTCCTGTCATTTGATATGAGTGAAAGATGGTTAAAGCGCGGAGTTCTCAATATGTTTTCTCCTGCAATATTCAAAATGTTGCTGGCTTACCATGTCAGAGGATGGCATCGTAAACCTCTATACAAACTATGTTGCAGTGCATATGCAGCAAGAGACCAGAAAATGTTGGGCACCTATGACAACAAATGTTATAAGTGGGGATATTTCACCCAAATAAAAAACGGACTTGAAGCGTCCATTAATGTTTCCACATTAAATATCACAACTATTATGTGGTGTTCGAGATATTTGAAGTGGAAACATCCTGAGATGCCAGTTTTATTGGCCGCACGTTTGAAAGATAAAGGCTATCATTTCGTTCTTGATATGTATGGTAACGGTGAGTATAAACAGGCTGCAGAACAATTAGCAAAAGAACTTGGTGTGGCAGATGTGGTACATTTCTGTGGAACCCGTCCTAATGAAAAACTAATGTCAGATATGCAGAAGCATGAAATATTCCTGTTTACAAGTGACCGTAACGAAGGTTGGGGGGCAGTTGCAAACGAAAGTATGGCAAATGGTTGTGTTTTAGTAGCAAGTGATAAAATCGGGAGTGTTCCGTATTTATTAAAGGATGGCAAGAACGGGATGATATTCCAATCTTCAAAAACCAAGAACACATTCGGTAAATATGACAAAAAAGCCATGGATTCTCTCTGCGAAAAAGTAGAATGGTTACTCTGCCATCCTATTGAAAGATCGATGATGCGTAAGCAAGCCATATCCACTATGAATGAAATATGGTCGCCACGTATTGCTGCACAGCGTCTTTTGATATTGATGGACTGTTTATCTGCACATAAAGACAATCCATTTAATGACGGACCGTGCTCCAAGGCATAAAGGTCTGGCAAAGATCGCAATAATCAATAATTATAATTGTTATGGAAATAGAAGCAAGCCAGATAAAATTCGGTGGGGGCAAAGTGTTATTATTTGATTTGTTGGATTATTTATATAAAACTAATCAAAATGCAAAAGTCTGGATTGAAAGCAAAACAATATACAAAGAGATTCAACAGAAATACAATTCCTATTTTGACTTGCAACATACAACGCAACTTGCCACATTGTTCCGGTATATGAAGAGAAGGGAAAATGTATTGTTTTTTTGCTCGATTCCGCCGCTTGTCAAATGTACGAAATCATTGGTGTATTTTCACAATCTCCATTACGCCAAATTATTTTCCGAGAGGCTTTATTACTTGAGAAATAAGCAATTCCGTGTGTTTTTGAAAGTATATTTCTACCATTTGTGGATATTCTTATTTAAGGGAAATTGCGACAGTTGGGGATGTCAAATCAAGGATATCGCTGACAGGTTAGAGCGTGTATATAATCTGCAGCCATTATTGCTGCCTTTCTATTCTTTACCGGTTATCCAAATTTCAGAAAAGAAGTTCGACTTCTGTTACGTATCATATCCGTATCCTCATAAAAACCACGAGACATTATTAGATGGTATCGACAAACTTGCTCAAAAACGATTCTTTACCATCGCACTGACAATACCCAAAGAAGAACAGTTTGCCGGATTATTGGACAGGATTGATGAAATCAATAAAAAACACCATCACAAAATAATATCCAATGTCGGATTTATAGACAGGAATGAGGTGTTTAAGTTATATTGCATGTCCCGGTTCCTTATCTTTCCATCAACATTGGAAACTTTGGGGATTCCTTTAATTGAGGCATATCACTGCGGATTGAAAGTTTTATCAAGTGATCTGGATTTCTCGTATGCAAGCATTGGCAATGTCGTAACATTTGATCCATCAAATGAAAACAGCATCTCAAAGATAATGGAGAATGCACTAAATGGATTGTATGATGATATCAAACAAGATGCCTTGATTCCTAATCGCATCGAAGATATTATTTCTCTAGTTAAAAAAGACAATTAAGTCGGTAAATTATGTTATTTTGCGGAGACATATCATTGCCTTATGAAAGGGCAATAGAACTCAAAGAATTTCCAGAAAAATTCAAACAGGAAATTTGGTTCGGTAACCTGGAGGGTTCATTGGTAAAGAAAGAGGATAGCAGTTATGAATCCCTTATACAAAATCCAAAAGTTTTTAACTCATATGACGCTGTCAAGCAATTATTGAATGACATTCCATTCAAATCATTCAACTTGGCCAATAATCATCTTCAAGATGCCGCTCCGGCTTCTGTCACAATCAATAATATCCATGATTTGGGAATAGAATGTGTCGGAGCCGGAAAAAATATCGTATTTTCTTCTAAATCAATAGTATTAAATGATACAGATGGTGTTAAATACAGAATATTCGCATTTGGATGGGATTGCATAAATTGTATTTATTCCACAAAGAAGAAACAGGGAGTCAATCCTTACATACGAAAACACGTTCTTGATTCGGTAAAACTGCACTTGAATGCAGATGAGAAAGCATTGTGCTTTTTTCATTGGAATTATGAGTTGGAACTGTATCCCCAACCATTTGACAGACAAATTGCCATGGACTTAATCGATTTAGGTGTAGAAGCCGTAATTGGTTGTCATGCACATCGTGTCCAGCCAATCGAGTTTTATAAAGGGAAACCTATTGTCTATGGACTCGGAAATTTCCTGTTCAAACAAGGTACGTATTGCAATAATCGGTTGGTTTTTCCGGAGTGTTCCAATGAAGAACTTGTTTTTGAAATAAAGAATGGAAAATTCTTTATACATCTATTTGAATATAACCGCAAGGAATCAAAATTATTATTTATAACATCATCTGAAATTGGTCCCAATGAAAATTTTAAGCATAAAGCATCTTTTTCTGGATTTAACCACAAGGATTACGAATGTTTTTTTAAGAAGAACAGAATACAACGAAAACTGCTCCCTATATTTTACACTACGGAAAACATCTTGGGATTTTTCATGAAATCAAAATGGATTAAATTGAGAGGCTGGGTTATTGACATATTGGTTTCTGTTGGTTTTAAGAATTTTAGTCGTATTAAAAATAAAAAGCTATGATAACTGAAATATATAATTTATCACCTGTATGGGTACAGAATCTGATGTGTTCAATAAAAGGTTGGTTTATCCAAAGACGAAGATTTGGCAAAAGTTTTCATATCGAATTGCAACGCTACAATCAAGGTTACTATAATCAAGAGAAAGAACTAGTACGATTTCTGAACAACATCAAGCATTTACCTGCTTATGCACAATACTTGAACAACATTGATATTACACCGGACAACATTTATGACATACTTTTCCGGTTACCCATTATTGACAAGAATTATGTAAAAGCCCATATGTCTGATTTCATCAATACGAAATGTACTGAGAGACTGTTTGAAATGCGTACATCTGGAACCACAGGAAGCGGTTTGATATTTCCCTACACCATCAATATGGAAAATCGGCAATGGGCCATTTGGTGGCGTTACAGACTGCATTTAGGTATTACAATGGGTACTTGGTGCGGTTGGTTCGGTGGTAAAAACATCGTCAGTTTTCATCAAAAAGGCAAACCATATTGGCGTATAAACCGACCTGGAAAGCAAATAATGTTCAGCAGTTATCACTTGAATAAGGATACTGTTATGGATTATTTGGATGAGATTGCAAATAAAAAACTAGTATGGCTACATGGTTATCCGTCCCATATTGCAAGATTAGCGCATCTGACTAGCCAGAGCAACACCGAATGTACCGCTGTACAATATTGCAAATCTGTTAAATATATAACATTCGGGGCTGAAAATCTATATCCTACACAAATTGATATAATCCAGAAGGTATTTCCCAATGCGAAATTGCGACAACATTATGGTCTTAATGAAGGGGTTGCCAATATCAGTCAGGATATAAACGGCAATTGGGTCACTGATGATGATTTTGCATTCATTGAATTTATTCCGAAAGACAAAGACAATCCGAATGTCTGCAAAATTATCGGTACCGGATTTTCAAATAATGCATTTGCTTTAGTCAGGTATGACACAGGAGATTTGGCAAATGTTGAATGGACGGCAAATGGTAAAGCTAAAGTTATATCAATAGACGGTCGTTCAAGTAATGTTGTTAAACTGCCAAATGGTATTGAATTATGTGAAGCTAGTTTAAGTATATTTCTTCACGATTATCCTAATATTATGGAGGCTCAATTCCATCAGCAAAGTATTGATAAGATAATTTTATTAATTGTTCGTGGATGCAACTATTCAGAAATAGACGAGAATAGAATCAAGGAATGTCTACCTGAATTATTTAATGGGGCAGAGGTCTTCATAAAGTATGTAGATGAGATTCCTCGTACATCAGCGGGAAAATTTAAGATAGTAAAAAGTGATATTTAATTTCCAGTTTTATGAAACAGATAATACAAGACTTGAAAAGTGGCGATACTATTCTGGAAGAAGTACCAGTACCGCAGGTTAAATCCGGATATGTATTGATCAAGACTTCTCGTTCCTTAGTATCATTAGGAACAGAACGTATGCTTGTAGAATTTGGCAAAGCCAATCTTATAGATAAGGCACGCCAACAGCCTGACAAGGTAAAACAGGTATTGGATAAAATAAAGACGGACGGACTACAACCTACACTCGAAGCTGTATTCAACAAACTTGGACAGCCTCTTCCGCTTGGTTATTGCAATGTAGGGACTGTTGTTGCAGTGGGACGGGGTGTTACAGAATTTAATGTGGGAGATAGAGTCGCATCAAACGGAAACCATGCAGAATATGTTTGTGTGCCTAAAAATCTTGCAGCTTTGGTTCCTGATGCCGTAAGTGATGAAGAAGCGGCATTTACTGTTATCGGGTCCATTGGCTTGCAAGGTATCCGATTGCTCAACCCTCAGATAGGGGAAACAGTCGTAGTGATAGGATTAGGTCTGATAGGATTAGTTGCCAGCCAGCTTCTACATTCAAATGGATGCCATGTTATTGGAGTTGAATTTGATGAACAAAAAGTACAACTTGCAAAATCGTTTGGCATTGATGCCATAAATCCGGCAAAAGGCATTGACCCTATCAAATATGTAGAAGAAGTAACATCTGGGATAGGTGCTGATGCAGTTTTAATAACGGCATCATCGAAAAGCAACGACATCATTCATGAGGCTTGTACTATGAGCCGTAAAAGAGGGCGGATTGTATTGGTCGGAGTGATAGGGCTTGATATGCGGCGTGATGATTTTTATAAAAAAGAACTGTCCTTTCAGGTTTCTTGCAGTTATGGTCCAGGACGTTATGATGAGGAATATGAAAACAAGGGACATGATTATCCTTTGGCATACGTCCGGTGGACTGAAAAAAGAAATTTTGAAACTATCTTGAACTGTATTGCAACAGGACGACTGAACGTCTCTACATTGATAACAGAGCGTGTCCCACTTGAACAATATGATGCGATTTATGGCGATATGCGTAAACGCGGAAGTATCGCTTCCATTTTGGAATATTCATCTGAACCAAAAATCGAACGTGTAATCAAAATAGGGAACAGGCCGTTTAAAACAGCTTCAAGCCAGAAATTCGGTATAATAGGGGCTGGTAATTATGCTTCAGGCATGATTGTACCTTGTCTTTTAAAAGCAAAGGCTCCTATCAAGTACATTGCTTCAAATCAAGGGTTAACGGCAAAAATACTTGCCAAGAAAGCCGGGGCTGAAGCCGCAACAAGCGATTATCATGAAATACTGAAAGACGAAGAAGTAGGATGTGTAATTGTTTCAACCAGGCATAACCTACATGCGCCAATACTTATTGAATCGTTGAAAGCGGGAAAGAGTGTTTTTGTCGAGAAACCTTTATGCTTGAAACCGGAAGAGTTACAAGAGATACTTTCCGCATATCAGTCCGCACCGGAAGGCACGACAATAACCGTTGGCTTCAATCGTCGCTTTTCTCCTTTTGCTGAAAAATTGAAGACACTGGCAGGAGAAGGGCCTAAAAATATCGTCGCCACAATGAATGCAGGCTTTATACCTAAAGATATGTGGGTGCATGATATGGAAGTCGGAGGCGGCAGAATCATCGGAGAGGCTTGCCATTTCATTGATTTGTGTTCCTACTTGGCGGACAGTAGTATTGTGAGTGTATGTATGAATGCTTTAGGAGAAAACCCGCAGGAAAACACAGATAATGCCTCTATCATTCTGCGATATGCAAATGGTTCGAATGCTGTCATCAACTATTTTTCCAATGGCTCTAAAAGCTATGCTAAAGAGCGTATAGAGGTATTCAGTAATGAGCGTGTTTTCGTGATAGACAATTGGCGGAAATTGACAGCTTTCGGAGTAAGGGGATTCTCAAAGCTGGCAGGAAATATGGATAAAGGGCAAAAGCGACAGTTCGCCCTCCTGAACGACCGGATACAAAATGGAGGGGCACCGTTAATCCCGATGCACAGTATTATAAATACGACAGAAGCTTGCTTCGCCGCCATTGAATCGCTTAAGCAACACTCTTGGATTAATCTTTAACTATTACAACTACATTAAACTGGTTGTGTAATAAAAGGATTATTGAAAGAAACATGTCTATTTTTTCTTTGCTATTCCACACCGTCCATCATTTAAAGGCAAAGCAGATTATTTATCAGGTTATATATTGTTTTTATAATCCCTCATTTATACAGCGAAGTCAAGTCGGTATCCCTATGTCTTTGGCTGAGGGGATAAACAAATATACCTGTAACAATGATATGCGCTTTATTTTCTTGAATCTGTCATCCGATTTTAAGGGATGGAACGACACCTCCCATGGTATGCTCTGGGCGTACAATCTGAACTACATGGATTGGCTTCTGCAGCCCGGGATGACTTATGAGAAAGGGGCGGAATGGATAGATAGGTTCATAGCCGAGTTGCCCGGCAACCGTATCGGACTCGACCAATACCCGACGGCATTGCGAGGAATCAACTGGATAAAATTCATATCAATGCACAGGGAAAGCATCGATGAAAGGAGCTTTAAACAATGGAACGACAGCCTGTATTCGCAGTATGTGCTGCTTTCCAAGAAATTAGAATATCACCTTCTTGGAAACCATCTTCTGGAAGATGCCTATTCTCTTTTCATAGCGGCTCTTTATTTCAAAGACTACAGGTTCTACAGGAAATCAACAAGGCTGCTCAGGCAGGAATTAGAAGAGCAAATACTCCCTGACGGAGCGCACTATGAACAGTCACCCATGTATCATTGCATCCTGCTTGACAGGCTGCTTGACTGCTATAACTTTTCTTTCCGCAATATACGGTTTGCGGGTCAGGGAACTTTCAATGAATATCTGAAAGAAAAAGCCGTCCTGATGTTGGGGCATTTGGAAAATATCATCTACAAGGATGGAAGCATTCCTCTTCTGAATGATTCAGCAAACGGTATTGCACCGATACCTCAAATGCTGCAATCATACGCACAAAGGTTAGGTTTGAGATGGGCAGAAATCCCAATGAAGCAGTGCGGCTACCGAAAATTGCAGGCAGGGCAGATGGAGGCAGTTGTCGATGTCGGGAACATTACCGCCACCTACCAGCCCGGACATACCCATGCTGACACTTTCACCTATGAATTGCGTATAGGCGGACAACCGGTAGTGATTGATACCGGGATATCTACCTATAACAAAAATGAGCGCAGACAGTACGAGCGCAGTACCGTTGCCCACAATACGGTGAGTGCTGAAGGGAGGAATTCGAGCGAGGTTTGGGGTGGTTTCAGAGTGGGAAGACGTGCAAAAGTCACGCTTGTCCATGATACCACTGACCGCATAGAGGCAGAACATGACGGATACGGGCGGCCATGCAGGCGTATATTCCTGTTGACGGATGATAGGCTACAGATAGAAGATGTCATAGACACGGATGCAGTCAGCCATATTCATTTATGGAAAGAGGAAGACATTGTATCCGCAAACCATAACGAAGTCATGACTACGCATTGCAGAATAGAAATAAGCAATGCCGTTAAAGTGACAGTCAGGGAAGAAAAGGTCTCGACTGAATATAATCGCTTTTGCTCTATAAAAGTAGTTGATATTCAGTTTAGAAATAATGTAGTGTATAGTATAGCAAAACGATAGAATCAATGAAGATATTATTCTTGACGGATAATTTTCCACCAGAAGTCAACGCCCCGGCTTCAAGGACATATGACCATGTAAAAGAATGGAGAAAATCGGGACACGAGATAACAGTCATTACTTGTGCTCCAAATTTTCCGAAAGGGAAAGTTTATGACGGTTATAAAAACAAACCCTACCAAACGGAAGTAATGGACGGCATAAAAGTTATCCGTGTCTGGTCTTATATAGCGGAAAACAAGGGATTTTTCAAACGGACACTGGACTACATCAGTTACTCCATCACTTCTTTTTTAGCTGGGATATTTGTGAAATGCGATATAATCATAGCTACATCACCGCAATTTTTCACGGCACTGAGCGGAAGGACACTGTCTTTTATCAAGAGGAAGCCGTGGATAATGGAAGTCAGGGACTTGTGGCCTGAATCCATAAAGACGGTAGGTGTGATGAAAGACAATCTGTTTATAAAATATTTTGAATGGCAGGAAAAGAGGTGCTACAAGTCCGCCAGGCATATTGTAGTAGTGACGGATTCATTTAAACGGAATCTTGTCGGCAAGGGAACAGACGGAATGAAGATATCGGTGGTCAAGAATGGTGTCAACCGCGAACTGTTTAGGCCGATGAAAAAGGACTCTGCGATTGTAGCGCAATTAGGATTAGAAGGGAAAAGGGTAATAGGCTATATTGGCACCCACGGCATGGCGCACAAGCTGGATTTCATCCTGCAATGTGCCAAGCACATGGAGGGGAAAAACAATTATCATTTCTTGCTGATCGGTTCTGGAGCCAAAAAGGATGAGTTGCTAAGACTTAAAGATGAAATGAATATCGGCAACGTGACCATGCTTGATTCTGTGCCAAAGACGGAGGTGAGCCGCTATATATCCATCTTAGACCTGGCTCTGATTAACCTGAGGAAATCCGACTTATTCAAGACGGTCATTCCTTCCAAGATATTCGAGAATGCGGGAATGGAAATCCCGATTATCATGGGGGTTGAAGGAGAGGCTAAGAAGATTGTCGAGGAATATAATGCCGGACTATGTTTTGAGCCTGAAAATGAAGAGGATTTTATTCAGAATTTGAACAGGTTATTGACCGATGCGGATTTTTATGCCAGATGCAAAGAAGGCTGTAAAAGACTGTCGGTCAATTTCGACAGGAAAAGACTTGCCGACAATATGCTGAAAGTAATAGAGGAAAATGTGAAATAACGAATTATATGAAGAAGGTAATGTTAGTCTTCGGAACCCGTCCCGAAGCCATCAAGATGGCTCCTCTTGTGAAGGCGTTTCAAAAGAGCACCGCAAATTTTGAGACAATCGTTTGTGTGACGGGGCAACATCGTGAAATGTTGGACCAAGTATTACAGATATTCGACATCAAGCCGGACTACGACCTGAATATCATGAAACAGGGACAGGATCTGTATGATGTAACGGCAAAAGTCTTGACCGGCATGAGAGATGTCCTGAAAGAGGCAAATCCCGATGCGGTACTGGTGCATGGTGATACCACCACTTCTACCGCTGCCGCATTAGCTGCGTTCTATCAGCAAATTCCTGTCGGGCATGTGGAAGCCGGTTTACGTACACACAACATCTATAGCCCGTGGCCGGAAGAAATGAACCGTCAGATTACAGGGCGTATCGCAACCTGGAATTTTGCCCCTACCGCATTAAGCAGACAAAACCTGCTGGCAGAAGGTGTACAAGAAGAAAAGATTACAGTGACAGGAAACACCGTCATTGATGCCCTGCATCTCGTTGTAAGCAGAATCAGAACTGATGCATCTTTGCAACAGGAGCTTGCCGGTATTTTTGAGAAAGCAGGTTATGATACCTCCCCCCTTTCAGGTAACAAAAAAATGGTACTGATAACCGGACACCGCCGGGAAAATTTCGGAGACGGATTCGTCAATATGTGTACTGCCATCAAAGACCTGACTGCCAAGTATCCCGATGTGGACTTTGTTTATCCGATGCACCTTAATCCGAATGTCCGCAAACCTATTCATGAAGTGTTTGGCAATGACTTGACGGACTTAGGTAATATGTTTTTTATCGAACCGTTGGAATATCTTAGTTTCGTATTCCTGATGGAGAAGGCCACCATTGTTCTTACCGACAGCGGTGGCATACAGGAAGAAGCACCCGGATTAGGCAAACCTGTATTGGTAATGCGCGATACGACAGAGCGTCCGGAAGCATTGGATGCAGGAACTGTCAAATTGGTCGGTACAGACTACGGAAAGATTGTGGGGGAAGTTTCCAATTTGCTCGACAACGAGGAAGCCTATAATGCCATGAGCAAAGCAGTCAATCCATACGGAGACGGGCTTGCTTGTTCTAGGATAGTTGATGCACTGGTTTAAATCAATTTGTTGGTACTTGAACCGCATGGAAGAAATCCATCAGGAAATGGTGAAAGTTTTAGGCTGGATGAACAAAGATGTTCCGGAGTGGCTGGCACAGATAGACCGTTTCCATGTAGTATGTGACAATATCAGAAAATCCATGGACTAGATGTGACAGAATGAATTTTTGACAGACTTCCTCATACTTTATTTATTGAAAACATCCGATAAAGTACGCATTAACGCTGTATGATATTTCACTTTTTGGCGTATATTTGCATATACTCAAAAAAAGCCATTTGCAGCAACACATAAATAAAATCTATAATTGTTTCTATTTTGTTACCTATTACTTTTAACTAAGATATAATAATCTTATAAACAGCGTGATACAATTTTTATTTGTTAGTCGTCCACCAGCGGACTCCGGCACGGTCGGGATAGACGGAGACGATTCTCGGTATGTCGAAGCTCTGGATGTCGATGTCCAGTTCCGCCAACAGATCAATGAGTCCGCTGCCCGCTACGGCTTCGTCATGAAGTTTTTTTTTACCTCGCCGCCTGTTGCGGAAAGGTACACATCATGCCGCAGGGCAAGGTAGTTCAGGAAATCCGCTATCAGCAGGTTCTGTACCTTGCAGGCCAGCGGCATGGCTTTGCGCCCCAGTCCCAGCGGGTTGTACATGCTCGGCATCTTCTCATAGAAATACTCCTTCGCAGCTCCCATTGTAAAGATGTGGCGCAGCGACTGCTCCGTATGTGCGGGCACCGTGTACGCTCCCCGCTGTAAATCCTCCATGTAAAGTGGCAGAAAGCGGAGCATCAGCTCTTCTATTTCCCTTTGATCCTTCTCGTAGTCGTTTTTTACTCTTGTTTCCGCATCGTAAAAAGACGCCGCACCATTGCCGTCGGCTTCCTGCAAAGCCTTGATGTTGCCGTACAACATGGTCAGGAACTCTATTGGGTTCAGTTCCTCGCCCTTGAATTTGACTTCTATATGCAGCAGTTCGCCGCTCAAAGCCACCGTTTGTCCGGCTTTCACCCGCTGTCCGAATTGGGCGAATACATTCGACAGATGACCGTATGTCACCTCGTACCCGCCGTAACGGACCGTCTGGCAAATGCCATGTACCGGGTCGTTGCCCACACCTGACACGATGCCGCTGGCCACGGCTGACAGCATGTAACACCTCACGTTGAAGTCTATTCCGTGATGAAAGAACTTTTCTCCCGTTGCCGGGTGTACCTGTTCGCCGTAGCCGAGCGACATCTCCACATCTTTCCCCTGCGGCTCCTCGAACGGCATACAATAGCCGCTGTCGGAGTGCAGAATCATTTCTTCCGTATATTTCATTGTGATATATATTTTCGTGTTTCTATCTTCTCATTCCTCCGCTTTGCGTTTGTTCCTCCGGAGAGAGTGTCGGCGTCTGTGTCCTCGATACCGTTTCCGAGGGAACCGTGCGGACAACGCCCGCATTGTTGCCGATAAGCATCATGCCCAGAAACAGACCGGCGATTTTACCCAGCCAGCCGAAACGTCCGAACACGAGGTACGCTGCTGCGATAAGTCCTGCAATGTTCAATCCCGACACATTGCCCCCTCCGAGGTTTCGCAAAAAGCCGCTGAGCATGTTGAACAACCCACCGCCGGAGGCTTCCCGCAGGAAGTTCGATACCCCGTTCAGTTTCGAGTCCGCGCCTCCCACAGCCTCACCTATGGCAGAGACCGTCTCTCCGGCTTTGTCTTTCAGTTCCTTCATGTCTTCGGTCGTACCTGCAAGGGCATCCGTGGCGGATTTGCCGACTACGGCCTCACTGACGATCCGTGCGACACTTTTGTCGGTGGTCAGTTTTTCCCAACCCACATAACCGACGGCAGCTCCGGCGGTAGCCGTTTTGACCGCCTGCCCGGCTCCCCGAAGGGTCTGCGAGGGATGCAGTACCGCATGACCGGCACTTTTCCCCGTCGCATTGGCGGCCTTGCCCATGCCTTTCATGGCCTTTCCGCCGTATTTCAATATCGTATCCCAAGCTCCCATATTTTTATTCTTTTTTTTAGGGTCTTACATTTCTTCCAATTTGCCGCCAGCGTCTTTGGGCGGCTTTCACGATGTCGTACTTGTCCGCGACAGGGCGTGCGCCCTCGTCGATTTCCCGCCAGATGTCGCCCATCGTGGTGTATTTCACTGCCTTGGTCAGTCGCTGCAGCGTCCGGTTCATCGACCGGAGTTTCGGACGTATGCCGAACACGATCTCCATACGTTCCCTTTCCGTCATCTTGTTGTCCGAGAGGCAGGCCGTGCGTATATCGTTCACGATTTCCACGCTGTTCAATATCATCTCCCGGTAAATCTGGTTGCGCCGCGTGGAGAGGGCGACGGCCAATGCACCCGTCGAATGTCTGCTCAATTGTTTGGTGAAGTCGCCCATGTTGTCTGTAAGCTGCGATATTTCATGGTAAAAACCGTAAATCTGAGCCGCATAGCAGACAATCGAGCGGAACGAGTTCAGGTAATTGTTGAACTCCCGTTGCAAGTCCGTCGTGCCTTCCACTTCTTCCTTCGTCCACACATGCCCTGTAGTTTGCATCAGCATGACCTTCTCTTGGTTTTTCAGTTCCTTCTCGGCCTTGTTGGTATAAACCAGAATCATTCCCGCAAGGGTCGCATCGTTCTGCGCCTGTACCTTCGAGATACCGGCGCACAGCAACAGAATCCATATCGAGATTATCCGCTTCATCGTTCTTCGTTTTTTATTATCCTTTTTTCAACGGGCGATGGCTGCCGCCCTGCGCCAGCGGGACATGGCCAGACGGGCCACCTCGCCGTTGCTGCGGTCTATCATACCCGCCGTTATGTTGTTCCACACGTCGTTCAGGGTATAATAGCGCAGGCTCAAATAGAGCAGATGCAGTTTCCGGCTGAATGCCGCGAGCTGGTCGTTCAAAGCCCACAGGGTTTTGCTCCGTTCCGCCCCCGTGAGCATGTTTTCCGTGCCGCCTTTGGCCACGGCGTCGTTCAGCAACGTGAACACGGAAACCAGCTCCGTCGCCGTCTCGATATAGAGGTTGTTCATGTTCATGCTGGCGACGATGCCCTGCGGGTTGTCCCCGATGGCTTTGCCCAGTTTTCCCAGCGTGAGGAAAATCCGCACGCCGTCGTTATAGAGGTGGGTACAGGCTTTCAGCGACGAAGCATAACCGTTCGCCGTCTTGAGGTAACTGTTGTACTGCTTTTCCCACTCATGTATGCGGTTGAACTCCGCTGCGATACTGTTCTGCATCAGGGCGGTCTGTGTCTGCCCTTTGATTTGTTTGTCTATCTGGCCGTTTATCAGTTCGTTTCCCTCGGCCAAGGCTGCCCATTCCAACGGGTTCGAAGCGGCAACCTGCGCCTTGGCCAATTGCGGAAGCAGACCGGCAAGCACAAAGACCACCCATATGCTAATGATTCGTAATCTCATAGATTCCCTTTTTTCGTTTATTGATTTCCACACGTTCACGGATAATCGCCACGATGTCGTTTCCGCGCCGGATACCGATAAGGTCGAGCTTCGGGCTGTTCCGGTCCGTCGAAAGGATAACGACCGTTTTCAGACCGCAAAGCTGTTGCAGGAGGCTCTGGTGTTCCTGAAAGTCCACGATACGGTACAGTTCCATGTAGTCCACCCTGCGGCAGAAAAGTCCCCGCTCGCAGACAAGCTGTTCGTTGCCGACCCGGTAACATATCCGGCGCAGGCAAATGAAACGATACAGCAGCACGAGGAACAGAAACAAGGCAATGACCGTCGCCATACCGCCAAGCGGCATACCTTCCATGCCGCCGTACACCAGTCCCGCCATGCACATGAATATCAATGGCAGTTCGTCGATGACGAATTGCCCGGCGTGCGGGCGCAGGATAATGTTCCGGACATCTTGTATGGTATATGGCATGGTCATCGGCGAAAGTGTATCTGTCGTTCCTGCCCGGCGTTTTCTTCTTTTTCCGACTCCTGCCCGACAGTCTCTTCACGTTTCTGTTCAGCCAAAAGCTGTTCGTTCCAGCTCGTATGGCGATAATCCGGACTTTCCCAGGTAATGGAGACATCATGCTCCCTGTCAATACCAAGGAACTCCCGTAGTTTCTCTCGATATTCCCGGTAGCACTTGTTCGTGGTATCTATCTGGTCCTGCACGTCTTCCGGGGCACACAACCCGCTCGAACGCATCGACTCCGCTTCTTCCGATTCGGCGTCGAACCGTATGCAGATTTCTTGCAAACCACCCTTGGGCAATAGGTAAAATTCTCCGTCTGTCAAATCCCCGCCGTCCGGTATGGAATCGAGATAGGGTTTCCTCTCCGGCGTTTCCTCTATGGCAAAACGTACTGAGCGGCATATCTCCTTTTGCAAATCCCATGTGAGATTCGACCCTTTCCGGGTATTATCGAAACAGATATGTTGCCGGGCAGGGATGGTAAGATCAAGTATCTCTCTCATCTGTTTCCCGATAGGCTTGCCGCCCGTTGAGATAAAGACCGCCTTTCTCAAATCCTTGTTCTTCGCCTGATGGAGTTGGTAATAGGCCATCGCGTCATAGGTACTCCCGAACCAGTAGATATGTTTGGCCTCGGCAAGAGGTGTTCCGGCAGGACTTGCAATCCACAACCCTTCGCTCTCATTGCTTTCCTCGCTCTTGCCTTTATAGCTATCGCATCCGTCCATTCTCATACGTTCCCGTTCCTCGAAACCCACGACCGTACCGCCCTCTTTGGGCAAGGTCAGTGGAAAAGCGAGACAGGTGTATGCCGCACCGTCTGCGCCGTGTTTTGTTGCCAGGCAGAAATGACGGTGGAAAGCATTCTGCGTGCTGAGGTCGATACCCCGGTTCTTGAAATAGGGATAGAATATCTCCTGCATCTCATGGTCTTGAGGGTTGAATCTGTGCAGGTCGTAGTCTGTTATATCGAATGGTCGTAGGTCTTGCTTGACCGGTACGGTTTGCACCTCGTATTCTTCGAAGGGGATGTTCAGCAGGCGGCTGCACACGAGGTTTACCAGCCGGTTCAGGTCTATTCCCTCATAATATTCCGCGAATAACGCCGGGTGCTCCTTGATGAACGAAACGACGTTGTATTCCTTCTGCCGGGGTGGTTGGCAACAGCATTTTCCCTGTTGCGTTATGACGAACTTGTCACCCCGGATACGCTTTTCCTCACTGTCCGTGCGGATAAACGAGGAGAGGCGTAGTCCGAAGCGTCGGTTCTGGCGATACCCGGCATCAAGCAGTACATCCCGGATATCGAGTCTTTGCAAAAAATCATTATGTGTCAATTTCTTGTCATTCATTGTCTTCTCTTTTCTTTTGTTGTTTCATGTAGGGGGTACTGCGTTGTCATCGGTGGAAACGTGCTTGCCGTTCCTGTTCGGGTTCTTCTCTTCTGGCCGGCTCTTCGTGAACTGATTCTTGCAGCCTGATCTTTGCCAAGAGCTGTTCGTTCCAGTCCTTATAGCCTTTTTCAGCGGGCTCGTACACAATAAGGTCGGTGCTGTCCTCGCCGGGAGCGGGAAGATTACGGATCGCATCCTCTATGGCCATGATATTTTGTCTCATGCCCTCCAGTGTTTCCTCACTGGCCGAACCCTCGGCAAGGGCTATCTCGTACTCGTCTTGGCACACCATGCTCATCTCCTGCAAATATCCGTCGCCGATTGTCCGATAGTCGAGCGTACCATCTTCCCGATAGATTTCTTTGGGACGTAAAAGCGTGCCGATTATCCTGTGAAAGTCGAAGGGTTCGAGTTTTATTTCGTAGTTCTGGTTCTCCTCGCCACTGATACGGACCAGCAGTTTGTCGTCTTTCGTCACGTTGCTGGTGAATGTCTTGCCCGCCTGGGTGAGCGCGAAGTTGATGGCGAAGATCTGTCCGGCACGGTCCTGGTCGAAGCAGAGATGGTGGTAAGCGCGTGGAGTGGCCTTTATCATGGCTTTGAACTGCTGTTGGCTCGGTGCCCCGCCGGTAGAAACGAACACTCCCTTTCGCAGTTCCTTGTCCCATTTCTGGTTAAGCTGGTAATAAGCCATCGCGTCGTAGGCACTCTCGAACCAATAGATACGCTTAGCTTCCGCAAGTGGGGTTTGGGCAGGGCTGGCAATCCACAGCCCCTCGCTCGAATTGCTGCCCTCGGCCTTGCCTTTGTAGCTGCCGCTTCCGTCCATTCTTGCACGTCCCCGTTCCTCGAAGCCCACGACCGTGCCGTCGCCTTTGGGCAAGGTCAGCGGAAAAGCGAGATTGGTGTATGCCGCACCGTCCTCACGGTGTTTCGTCGCCAGACAGAAGTGGCGGTGGAAGGCGTACTGGGTGTAGAGGTCGATACCCCGGCTCTTGAAATAAGGATAGAACTTCTTCTGTGTCTCCCGGTCCTGCGGGTTGAACTTGTACAGGTCGTAGTTCGCGATGTCGAACGGGCGGATGTCCCGCTTGGGCTGTATAATCCGCGTTGTCCGGTCCTCGATGGGATGGTTCAGCAGCCGGTTGCACACGAGGTTCACCAGTCGGTCGGGAGACATGCCCGCACGGTATTCAGCGAAAAACTGCGGGTGCGCCTTGATGAACGAGATGATGTTATAGACTTTCTGCTGCTGTGCTTGGAAGCAGCACTTTCCCTGTTGCGTCACGATGAACTTGTCGCCACGGATACGCCGTCCCTCGCTGTCCAGACGGACATACGAGGGATAGCGCAGGCCGTCGCGCCGGTTCAGGTGGTAGCCCGCGTCAATCAGCACGTCCTGAATGTTCAGCCTTTGCAGGAAGTCGTCGTAGGTAAGGTCTCCTTCTCTCATAATTGTCTTTATCTCCCTCTTCTCATATCGTTAATATCCTGATTCATCTGTGCCTCGAAATTGCGTATAGCCACGTCCCTCGGCGTATCGACACCGGGCTTGAAATACGGACGCGGCTCGCCTCCGAAACGCTCACCGTAGAACTCCGGACCGTGATGATGATGCCGCAGGCCGTGGACGACACCCGCCGTGACGACCGTTCCTGCCGCAAGGGCGGCGAAAATCTTCACGCCGAGACCGCGCTGTGCTTCCGGCCGCATCTTCATGTCCACCTCGCTGAATATTTTCGAAAAGATTTTCATGCGGTGGTAGTCATCGACCGCAAGGAATTTGTCGTAATCCTTCTGGCTGATCTCGTGGCTGATGACCTGCCCGTCGATGACGGCCGTCATCTTGTACTTGCCCTCTATGGGGGACGGGTGTACGGCTATCTCGCCGACCTCGACCTCCCTGCCGTGCCGTTCTTCTCGGTACCAGCCCTTGCGCTCGTCAAGGACGGAAATATCCCGTCCATCGACGGAAGCAGCCGCACCATACGGCATCTCCTGCCGGAGCTGGTTTTCCAGTGGGGAGAGGATTTCCTGCTCCTGTTGCTGACGCTGCGTCAGTTCCTCCTGTACTTCGGGGTGCAGACCAAGGGCGATACGTTGTTTGCTGTCGAGGTCCGCCATCGTTACCTTGTCGGCAAAATCCGCCCCGATAACCCCGTTCAGGACTTCCAGCCGCTTCTCGACCGGTTGTTCCTCGATGGAGTTGGAGGTCAGGACGGCCGTTTCTTCTTCCGTCAGGTCATAGACCAGATCGGCGGTCACCTTTTCGGACTGTACGGTCAGTGTCCGTGCCTCCTTATCGACGATAAGGCCGTGGGAGGCAAGACATTCCTGCCATTTCTCGTTGGAAAAATAGACAGGAGAGCTTATCAGTTCCTTGTAGGTACGGGCCGGTTCCGTGCTGCGCGGACGGCTGACCAGCGGCGTGATGACCGTCTGCAGGTTTTGCAGGACGTCGGCCTGTTGTGCCGGTTGCACCGGTTGTCCGGCCTTGTATTTGTAATAGAAGCCGTAGCCGCCCGACTGCAATTCGCCCGGCTTCATGCGTCCGTCCCACCGTTCAGGGACAACGGGCGGTCCCGGATAGAACAGTTGGCCGCCGACCCGCCGCAGATGGAAGCCCCACTGGTGGCGTGGCGTCCAGCCGAGAAACGGGGGCGGCATACCCAACCGTCCCACATGCCCGTATTCGCCGATACCGATACGGTAGCCGTGCAGCCCCATAGCGACACGACCGTTGGCATTGCGGGCATGGACGAAGTTCTTGGGCATATAAAAGTCTTTCCCTACAATGCTCGTGAACACGTTGTAGGCTTTCTTGTTGGCCGAGTTTGTTCCCCAGTCCGTCAGGGCCAACATCTGACGCTCGGTAAGGTCGTAGGTCAGCAGCGGCGAATCGTGGCCCTGCACCACGAGCCGGTAGCCCGTGCCGTCGCTGACCACGTGGGCCTGCATACCGTTACGCCTCAATATGTCCTGCATTTCGGGTTGCAGGTCCATCATTCGGGGGTTGGTATTCTTTCGTATCGCCATAATCCGTTGTTAAAAAGGGTTTCCGTTATGCATCTCCGTTCTCCATCGCCGCCTCCAGTTGCTCGTCCTTGTAGTGGACGAACTCGGCGGCGGATTCGTTGCCCGCCATAAGGCTGTGCTCCTTGCAATAGCGGGCATATTCCTCCTGCCATTCGGGCGAGAAATGATTCACATAGTCGAGCCAGCCGTATTCGCCGCGCTCCATCTTCTCGATAAGTACCTCTTCGGAATAATATTGGTGTTCTGCCATATTCGCTGGATGTTAAGATATTATTTGTGAACTCCCGCCGCACGGTTACGCTCGGCGCTTTTCTTCTGTTCGTTCCACAGTTCTTCGGTATATTCCTCTTCGGGAACATAGTCGAGGTTGCCGTCATCGTCCATCACCCAGCAGCCGTACACGCCGAAAGTGTACTTGTCCCACTCGCGTTTGGGCTGTTCTTTCCATTTCTGGCTGTCGCCCGAACAGAAGCGGATGCCGGTCTTGTCATGCAGGTCGATGCCCACCGTGACGGGTTCATCGTCCACGACCAGTGTCAGCGGTTCGCCGTTCTGCATACTGTTTACCTCCATTGTACCGAGGTGCATTATGTCGGCCAGCACTTGCAGGTTGCGCCCGATAATCGGCGTGGGGATATACATCACCTGCTTCGTTTCCTCGTCTATCTGCACGAATGCCTTGCTGTGCCGTCCGTCTGCCGTCTCCACATCGGCAAGAATCGCCTTGCCTGCGAGCAGTTGTTTCTGTTGCGCCTCGTCGTAGCGTTCCAGTGGCGAGGATTCCAGGACGGGATAAAATACCACGTCCGACAGACCGTCATCTCTACGGACAAGGGCGAAGCGGCTGCGGCTTTCGATTAGTTCTCCCTTCTCGTCACGGACACGGACCGGAAGCACGGGAGAGTGTCTGCCGTCGCAAATCTCATCGAGGACACGCATCGGCAAGTCCTCGATCATCTCCTGTGTAAGCCCGAATCGGGCCAGTGTCGGATAGGGCAATTCAATTAGTTCAAATCGTACTACATTCATATTTAATTTTGTATTTTGAATTACACTTTGCAAAGATAGATTCTTTTCATTCCCTTGTATATAATAGAATAATATTAGTGTATTAAGAGAGTTTATTTTTATGTTCAGAGTATGATTTTGCGCATAAATTCATACTCTGAATGCTTTTTTTGTTGTACTTTGGTCGAAAAAGGCCGTGGAAACGGGACATCTTGGGCAGGGCTGGTTATATTTGCCGCATGAGAAAGAAACTACTGGTTTTGATGGCGGGTGCTGCAAGTATCGCAGGCCCCGTTCAAGCACAATTCAATACGGTCTCGACCGTGCCGTCCCGATACAGGGTTGAAGTCGTTTCTGCCGGTAGGGATAATGTGGCGACCTTGCCCGGAAACATGCTTTCCGTCCAAGACTCCTTACCGTCGGCAGGAGACGCCGCCCCGGCATTGCCCGCCGACACCTGCAAACACGTATGGATAGAGCGTTACCTTAGCGTAAGCTATCCGCTGCACCGGATGAAAATCAACTCGCTTTATGGGTATCGGAAAGATCCTTTTACCGGAAAAAAGAAGTTTCACAACGGAATCGACCTCCACGCACGGGGCGACGAGGTGATGGCCATGATGGCGGGAGTGGTAGTGAAAGTCGGGCAGGACAAATCCTCCGGCAAGTATGTGACCTTACGGCATGGAGACTACACGGTCAGCTATTGCCACCTGTCGCGTATCCTTACCCGGAAAGGGGCTGCTATCGGGCCGAGGGATGTCGTCGGTATTACCGGTTCTACAGGACGCAGCACCAGCGAACACCTGCATATTTCCTGCAAGCTCGATGGAAAAAGTGTCGATCCGTTAATGGTACTGGATTACATCAAGTCCATACGCGAAGAGTGCGTGGCGGCACTGGCCGAATCCAGAGAGGCCCCCGCATTAAGTCCTGCGGGTGGAAAACACAGATGATTCCGTTTATTTTTGTTAATCATTTCACGGGAATGGTAAAAAAATGCCTTTATGCTTACCTTTGCAAGGCAAAATTAAGGTATGAAAGGATTCGTTGCTGTTCTATCGTTGGTGCTGCTGGCCTTGGTATGCAATTCCGGGGCGCTGCATGTTCCGGCGGCCGGTGTGGCGGCTGCGCAGGAATGTTGTGTCCGAAATACGGACAACGCCTCTTTTCAGCAATTCCATGACAGAGACTCTATCCGGCAAAAAAAGGACAGCGACATAACAGGCATAATCGGGGAAATCCCCGATGTGGCTTGCCGTGCCGGCGCATCGGTAAAGGGGATGCATCTTCGGTACATATCTGTGGAAACGGCCCATTTTCTCCGAATTTTACAGCGGTATCTCATTTGCCGCATGAACAACCTGACCTATTGTTGTACCCTCGTGCATGACTCTTCCCGTAGCCCGAACTGGGATAATGCCTGCGAGCATTATATCTTCGGGATGAGACGGATTCTGATTTAGCGGTTTGTTTTTTTATCGTTTATACTGACGGTTACACTTGGCTGAAAAGCGGGGTGTGGCTGTTCGTCGTGAGTATATCTTATTATTGAACAATCAGCAAAAATAAAATTTTCAATCCGTATGAATCAAAACATTTCTGCTGCCGAAACCCTGTTTTCCGCAGCGCATCCCGATATAAAGAAGATTACCAATATTTCGGCTCTTATTCTTTCCCTCCTTTTTTGTGCGGTGGGACTGTGCCTTCTGTTTTTCTCGTCGAAAGTGGAAGATTCCTCTTCCGCGTCAGGTCCTGTCCTGCTGGTCGGCGGAATCGCCTTTCTGGTGGCCGGAGGTATTCGCCTGATGATAAGAAAAAGGAGTCTGATATACGTTCCGACCGGCAGTTTGGTGAAAAAAGGTTCTTGTTTCTTCGATGCGGGCGACCTCTCTGTATTGGGGCGGTTGCTGGAGGAGAAGACTTTTGACGGCAAGGCAGAGGTACTGCCGAAGAAGGACGGCGGTGTGCGGATGGACTACATGGTTTCGCAGGACGGTAACTTCGCTGCCGTCCAGTTGCTGAAGTATGTTCCTTACGCTTACGAACCGGCATCTTCCGTACTCCATTATACGGGAGAAGAGGCCAGCGCTTTCGTGAATGCTTTGCGGGTCGGCCGATTCTGATTCTGGAAGGGAAACGGTAACAGTTTCCGCAATTTGGCTCGTCCGGCAGCCGGTTCTATAAAAGAACGGTTGCCGGATTTGTTTTTATTGTGGACTGGGGTTTGTTTCTTTGGAAGGCTTTCATTTGCACGACAAATGTCCGGTTCATACATGACGCCATGCTCTGGAAAAGACCCGGTTGTACGGCAGGTTTTCTTGTACTCTGTATCGTTCCGACCATTTTTTATATGTTGAAGGTTAAAGTAATGAGTTATTATATATACCGATTGTTTGGTATTGGCACGGCTGGTAAAAGCTTGTAATTTTGTACCCGTTTTTCATTTCTTTTAAAAACTATAAAAAAATAACGGGTAATTGTGCGTATATCTGTTCTCGGACTGATACTTATGTTCCTGTTTCCGATAACTCTATTTGCCCAACAGAGGGTGGATGTGACCGGAAAGACCCTTGTCGTTTCCAACAATGGAGAAGGACAAGAGGTGTTGCCCTATACCAATATCTTGGTACTCGAAGCCGGGGATTCCACCCTTGTAAAAGGGGTGATGAGTGATGCCGGCGGGAATTTCCGTCTTAGCTTCCATGCAAAGAAAGAATCGCCTTACCTGCTGAAAGTTTCTTATATAGGTATGAAGCCGGAGTTTCGTGCATTAAATACAGGCAAGACGAAAATCCATGTCGGAAACATTGTCTTGACAGAAGGTCTTGAACTGTCCGAAGTGGTGGTCACGGCTCCCATAAAGGAGGTGGAACTGGTGGGCGACACTACCGTCATCAATGCCGATGCCTACCGGATTCCCGAAGGCTCGAACTTGGAAGAGCTGGTAAAAAAGATACCGGGCTTGGAATATGACAGGCAAAACAAAACCTTGGTTTATAATGGGCTTCCCATTGCGGAAATCAATGTTAACGGGGAAGCGTTCTTTGCAGGAAACCATGCGCTGGCTTTGGAAAATCTGCCCGCCGATTTGGTAAGCAGGATAAAAGTGTATGACAAGCGTAGCGAAATGGAGAAATTCATGGGGATAAAAACAGGGGAAGAAAACTATGTGCTCGACCTGCAAACCAAGAAGGAGTTCAACGGTACACTGATGACTTCCGTAGCCGCAGGCAAGGGTAACAACAAGAAAAAAGAAGCGGAACTAATCAGCAATTTCTTCAAAACCGGCGGGGAAAACCTGTCGGTAATCGCCAAAAGCGGCAACCGCAACATGACATCCGCAAACAAAGACAACCGCCAAGACAATGTAGCGGTGAACTTCCTGAAAAAGTTCGGAAAGAAGATACACCTTAACGGGAATGTCATGTACAGCAATGCTATCAATGGGAACGAGGGGACATCTTACTACGAGCAATACCTGAAAACGGGGAACCGCTACCGCTATGCGACCAGCGACCGCCACAACACCAACCGCATGGCAAGCACCATGCTAAGCATGAAATGGAATATCGATAAGATGACCTTGCTGAACCTTTCAGGCAGCTTTAGTGCGATGAAAGGGACAAACGGGAGTGACAGCCGGCAGGCGACCTACAATGAAAATCCAGAATTGGATATCACAGCACCGTTCAATGGGGAAGAAAACGGCCAAACGGAAAACGATATCCGGGTGAATGGCATCCGCATGAACTCCCGTTCAACAAGCGCCAACCGGCAGTATTTCCTGAACGCCGACCTCACCCGACGGCTGAACGAGAAAGGCAGCAGTTTGGGGCTAACCATGCAATACTCGGAGGGGAGAGGAAAGAACGAGGCGTTTTCCGTGTCCTCCACCACCTATTACCAATTGCAGGATGAGTGGGGTAACGATTCCGTCCTCTACCGTAATCAATATTATGACAGCCCAAACAGAAACCGCAAATTCAGCTTGGGACTGATACTGACACAGCCACTACACAAGAGCCTGCGGGCACAACTTTCGTATAAATTCAGACGGGAAAACCAAAACAACGACCGCAATACCTACGACCTGTCCCGCTTTTTCGACGGTACGGACGATGAACCCTTGTACACCCTGCCGGAAGGCTACGAGGCAGCCTATACCGACAGCCTGAGCAACAGAAGCCGAAGCCACACGACAGCGCATGAAGTGGCCCTCCACCTTAACTATACGGACAGAACTTGGGAAATCAACGCTGGCCTGTCCGTCGTTCCCGAACGGCAGAGTCTCGACCAGAAGACCGGGCGGATGCAAGCCGACACGCTGAGAACCTCCGTGAACTACTACCCGGCTGTTACCGTCTTGTGGCACAAAAAGAAAACACGGGTGCAACTAAGTTACGAGGGAGACACGAAACAGCCGGGACTGACCGAACTGCTGACACTGACCGACAACAGCGATCCGCTGAACATTACACGGGGAAATCCCAGCCTGCGCCCTTCGTACAACCAAAGGGTGCGCTTAGAAGCACGAGACACGAAGATAGGTTTGAACGGAGACATGACTTGGGCGAACACGGTGAACAGTGTGACACGGGCTGTGACGTACAATACCCAAACAGGCGGTATAGAAAGCTATCCCGTGAATGTGAACGGGAATTGGAACGCAAGAGCCACCGTGCGATACCAGAAGCGCATCAAACGCCGATTTTCCGTTACCGCACGTACCGGCGCTTCGTTCAGCCAGAACGTAAGCCTTATCAACGAGGGACAGCAGGAGATGCCGGAGCGCAGTACGACCCACAACACGACACTGAATGCCAACCTGCGTTTTGGCTACCAGCCCCAATGGGGAGGTTTCGACCTGACGGGTGACTGGCGTTTCCGCCACTCCACCAACCTTTTGCGCGAAACCGGCGATTACACCCGCGACTACCGCTTGGGGGTGAACGCCTACGCCGACCTGCCCGGCGGCATTCAGTTGCGGAGCGATGTCGATTATTCTTTCCGCAACGGGACGAACATCACCCCCGGCGAAGATGACCAGGTAGTGTGGAACGCCTCCCTTTCTTGGCGTTTCCTCAAACAGAAGAAGGCGGAACTGTCATTCTACTGGGCGGACATCCTTAGCCAGAAAAAGAACTTTACCCGCAGCGTCTCTTCCTCCGGATTGTCGGAGAGACACACGCAGCAGATAGGTAGTTGGTTCATGCTCTCCTTCAAGTACCGTTTTAACAAACAATTATAAAGCAGGAGCGAAGTTTATATTTTTTTAGTTAATGAGTGGTGATTTGCTTCTAATTATATACCAATTTTTAGGTATTGTGCTCTGAGTAAACTCGTTATAATTTTGCACCCCGAAATAATAATAACGAAATAATAAAATCACAGAAAGATGAAAAGAAACAATTTGCATGTCGGTTTGATGGCATTCGCAATGCTGCTGATAGGGGCATCGTGCAGCGATGACGACAACACCCTCTCATACAGCACGGGTGCCGTGCAGAATACCGAATTGAAAACCATTCTTGTTCAAAGAGGCTACACATTCAACGAGGACGGCAATCTGTTGCTTGATGATTTGGCTAACAATACGACGACGCTTGACCTCTCCGGAACGCAGATTTCCACAGACGCACTGGCAGAACTTTCCATGTTCCCTAACTTGACTGATGTGGATCTGTCGGACAATGGTTACGGCCCGGCGTTCGACTTTGCCAAATTGCCGGAACAAATCACCGGAATAGACCTGACGGGTAATGAAATCTACGACTATGATAATCTTGTGAGTGTCGTAGTGGAAGAAAACGGTGATGAAACTGTGACTAACCTGCACGAAATTACCAAACTTTACCTTCCGGAAACCGCTAAAGAGAATATCGAAGATCTCGTGCGTTTCTACCGCCAAAACAAGGAAGCCATCACCGCCGGCACCATTGATATGAAGATGACTGATGTCGACGGCAATCTGCAAACTTATACCACCCTGCGCGACGTGCCCGACGCAAACCTGCTCACTTATTTGCAGACAAATTTTGCCGATCTGTTTAACGGCGACCAAATAGACCTTAGCAAACATTTGGGACTCGACCAGAAAACAAAGGAACTGCTTGTTGCTCCTGCTGATAATGTTACCAACTTTGAGGGTATTCAGTTTCTGGTGGAGAATCCTTATTGGGAAGGTGCTAAAATCAGCCTTTATTCTGCCGGAGAAGAAAGTATAGCTTCTATGCCCAATATAAAAGTAGGGAAATTCATAACCCAAGTCATCCTGCAAAATATAGAAGTGGAAGATATCGACTTATCCAATGCTACAGATTTGCGAAGTGCTTGGGTCCAAAATAACCCGGCATTGCAGAAGTTAGATTTGAGTTATTCCACTATTTGGGGTCAAGGAGATAAAGAAACGGAAGGCAATGGTACGTATGGCAGTAGTCTGATGGTTCTGGGATGTCCTATACTGAAAGAAATCAAATTGCCCGAAAAAAATGAATTGAAAGCCTACAGAATTGATATTGAATGCTTGGACGCATTGGAAACATTTGACATGTCGAATGTCAAGATGGTAGCAGAACTCAGTATAGGTGATTTGAATAAAGACTTTAATCTGGTTTATCCGGAACTGACCATTTTCTATAGTGAAGATGGATATGCCGGTACTTATTTCGCTTGTTCAGAGAACACTTTCTATAGAGAATCAACCCAAGCATTCCTGAAAGCAAATTATACAGACATTGACCCAGACGATACGGTCAGAAGGTTAGGTTATACTTCTTCTTTATCGTATGATAAAAACAAAGGATGCCGTTGGAGGACTTTATTGAACAAACAAAAATAAAGTGTAATTATTTTTTTATTAAACTTTAATTATAAAAACGATGCGAAAATTTTTCTTAGGAGCTGCCCTTGTTGCAGCAAGTTTCGGAATGGCACAGTCTGCTGACGCTGCCACAGTGATGGATGTAGATGGTGTAAGTACCGTATTGGCAATCAGCGATTACGAAGGTACTTATAACGGTACAATGGATCAAATCAAAATGAGAGGAGAAGATTATGAGCCACGTGCTGCATCTTATACTCTTGAAAATGGTATTTTGAGTTGCGATTTTCCGCAGATCGGAAGTATGCCGGGGAATATCACTATCGAGTTGGAAGTAGAAGTAGATGAAGAAACCGGTGAAATTACAGCTTTCAAAGGTGATAAAGCAGGAACTTTGACCATTTTAGGCATGGATTTAGTAACATTGAAGTTAGATTCTTTGACTGATGCCAAAGTTACAGGCAACACTATCGAGTTTACTCTGGCAGTATCCGGTAAGTTCTTAGGTGCAGATTTCCCTGCATCCGTACACTTTGTTGGAACAAAATAATTCGTCATTATTTTGTCAAGCAACGAAATTAAATTCAGAAAGAGTAAGGAGAAAGCTGTCAAACGGCTTTCTCTTAGCTCTTTTTTTGTGTGTTACTAAGAAAAAATTATCACAATATATTCACCTCACCCAATGGGGAAGACACCATTATCCTGTCAGCAAGGCTGCTATGCCGCTAAAAACACTTCCGGTATGCAACCGACGGCGAGGAAACAAAATTATCCAAACCGCCTGAACCGCTTCTGAAGCCTACATGCGGTACACATCAAAGACAGACTTTGCCATCGGAAAAAGCCTGCCTTTAATCATGTAAAAACCATGACTTTACATACCCTTTGCGGAATACACGCAGGCAAGGGTAATGAACAGGAAACAATTATGGATTACAAAACAAGTAAATTATATAAGCAAAATGAAAAAGTTATACTTTTTATTCAGCCTTCTTATGGCAACAGTAATCGGATTAAGTTCGTGTGAAAGTGACGATTCACTTACCAATGAGCCACCTGCACAGGAATATATTGATAAGGCGAAGGAAATCCTTGTAGGAGACCTCGTGCTCTCAACCCGTGCTACAATGAGCGGTGTGGACAAGACGCTGTTGGAAAGCGGTTGCCCCACCAAATTCAACTTTTCTTGGCGGGAAGACGGCACGATGGTGCTCGACCTGAGCGACTTCACCGTGGGCGCCATGCCCTTCGCCATCACCTTCCGCTGTGCAACGAAGTTTATGCAACTCAACAGTTGGGAAAAGGATGAATACCCCGGCAGCGGTTGGGTGAAGTTCGTGGGAACGGACGGAAATGTCACCACGAGCGGCGATGACGCTGCGGACAACCAGGAAGGGAGCGGCGCCCGTGTAGATGGTTTCCTGAACGTGGACACCAAGCAAGTGGAGTTCATCGTGGACTACAACATGATGAACGTGCGCACCGAAACCTTCCTGCAAGAAATCGACAAGAGCCGTATCGACCGCTTTGAAGAAGAATTTGCCCAGTACGAAAAAGACTTGGAAGAAGCCAAGAAAGAACAGGGCAAGGCTTGACCTTTCGATTGCAGGAAAGAAGGAAAGACCGTAAGACACACGGCTTTCCCTCTTTTTTGTGTAGAATAACATGTTTTGATGATAGACAGATGAAAAGAATAACAGCCATCTTATTTTGTGTCTTACTGGCATGTATGAATGCCCAGGCACAACGTAAAGTAAAGCTCAAAGTTCTGGAGAAAGGGACGGAACAGCCGGTCATCGCGGCCACTGTGGTCTATGCCGATAACGAAGCGTTGCAAAACCTGCAGGGGAGCGTCACGAATGTGGACGGGCTGGCGGAACTGAAAATCCCCTCCAAGAAAACGTATTATTACAAAATATCCTATGTCGGTTTTGTTCCGGCAACAGGAAAGATAGAAGCGACCGAAACCGAGAAGACCGTCTATCTGGAAGAGGATCATTTGGGACTGAACGAGGTAGTCGTCACCGGTTCGCGTACAGCGCGACCCATCAAGATGTCGCCCGTTACGACGCAAGTCTTGGGCGGCAAGCAGTTGGTCGAAGCCGGATACAGCAACCTGCAACAGGCATTGCAGCAGGAAACTCCCGGTCTGAATATCCAGAAGGTGGGCTTCGGAAACGAAATCTCCATGCAGGGGCTCGACGCCCGCCACGTGCTGTTCCTGATGGACGGCGAGCGCATGACGGGCGACATGGCCGGGAATCTCGACTACGAGCGTTTCAACCTGCACGCCATCGACCGTATCGAGATTGTAAAAGGAGCCAGCAGTACGCTGTACGGCTCGCGTGCCGCCGGTGCGGTAATCAACCTTATCACGAAGAAAACGACCAAACCGCTTTCCATCGACGCAGGTGTGCGCTACGGACAGATGAACGAGCGCAATTACAAGAATCCGCAACCGAAGGATTTTTTGTATATGTTCGAGAAGAATGCCGACCGCCCCAACCTGCAAGGCTGGGTATCTGCCGGATTCAAGGCGGGGAAAGTAACCTCGCAGACCGACGCATGGTACAGTTCCTCGGATGCGTTCTACATGTATCAGGCGGAGAATGACAAGAAGGTCTACACGCAGGAGGCCAATCCCTTCCTTCCGCACGACATCACCGTGGTCAACTCGTCCTCACGTCCGCCGATGGGCATCGAGGGCAAGGAGCATATCACGGTTTCCCAAAAACTGTATTACGACCCGACCGATGACCTCTCGGTCTTGGTTTACGGGAGCACCTTCTTCATGAACACGTATGACCTGATACAGGACATGACTTTCAGCCAGGCGCGTGACTGGACGGCGGGAGCCAAGCTGACCTACCACGTGAAGGACTGGTTCAGCGTTACGGGTAGCCTTCATGCCGACTTTTACGACCGCTTCAAGCGGCACGAGCGCATCGACACGCGCAACAAGGACTACGAGAGTAGCATCTGGCAGCCGCGCCTGACCATCACGAGCAACTACTTCGACGGGCACAGCCTGATCTTCGGTGTGGAACATACGTCGGACGAACTGACCTCCGACCGTTTCTCCGGCAATGCCAACCACGATCTGAAAACCCGCGCCTTGAAAGAAACGGAGTATTTCTTGCAGGACGAGTGGACCATCAACCCCAAGTGGATGGTATCTGCCGGACTGCGTACCAACTTCTCGAAGGCGTTCGGTTTCATGGGGATGCCCAAGATTGCCGCCAAGTATTCGCCCAACGAACGGTGGAGCATCCGCGCCAACTATTCGATGGGATACCGTTCTCCGAGTATCAAGGAACTCTTCTTCAACTGGGACCATTTGGGCATGTTCATGATCCGCGGAAACGAGAACATGCAACCGGAAAAGAACAATTATTTCTCGCTGGGAGCCGAGTACAGCAACGACCGCCTGTTCCTGTCCGGTACGGCCTACGGCAACTATTTCCGTGATAAAATCGAGGGCGTATGGCGCATCTACGACATGCAGTACAACTTCGAGTACACCAATTTGAGCAAGCAACGCCTTCTGGGGCTGGAAGCCTTGCTGCGCTGGCACGTGCTGGACTGCCTGACGCTGAACGGGACGTACAGCTTCGTGAACGTGAGCAAGAACGAGGGCATACAGGTGAACACCACCTCTCCCCATGCCGCCACGGCCAGTCTGGACTACAAGTTCACGAAGAAGAACTACCGGTTGAACGCCGTGTTCAGCGCCTCGTACATGGGACGCAAGAAGTTCGACGTGCAGGACCGCGTGTTCGTGGAAGAGGACAACAAGAGCTATGACGCCTACTTCCGTTGCGACCTGCCGCAATACGTGCTGTGCAACCTGTCGGTGTCGCAGACCTTCTACAATAAGGTAAAACTGACGCTCGGTGTGGACAACATCTTCAACTACGTGCCGAAAACCCTCGGTTCGGGCATCACGATGTTCAACGTGCCCGCCACGCCGGGAACACGCGGATGGGTGCAGTTGGAATTTATGCTGGACGATGTGATTAACTCTTTAAGGAAAAAGAAATGATTAAATATACGACAATGAAACGTATGGGATTATTCAAAACGGTAAGCCTCCTGCTGGGCTGTCTCACGATGTTCTCCTGCGTGGACTATGACGACATACAGCCCTTTACGGGCAAGACGCTGCCCCGCAAGTCGGGCTATTCCACAGGGGTGACGAACGACTGGATATACTTCAACCTCCGCACGGGAGAGTCATTCAACACTTACACCGTGAACAAGGACATCAAGGAAGGCGAACAAATCAACCGCACGGACTGGGATCTGGCTTTCTGCGGCTATACCATGCGTACCAATTCGGGTACGAGCGGCATCGGTCAGGGCGGTGCCGCCGACTTGGGCTATGGCGGTTACGATGACTGGACGAGCGTTTCACAACTGCCTTCCGACTTGGAATGGGTCGTTGACACGGACGACGTGCGCGTCACCATGTCGCAGAACGACTGGAACCATTACCTTGTGGAAAACAATCTGGACTTCGATGCCAACCCGTGGTTCGACCCCAACAACGGTCCTGCCACGACCGAGACCAATGCCAACCCGCTGCTGTCGCAGGCCATGAGCTTCTCCGGGCCTCCCCCCACATACACCCCTTCGTTCCACACGTATGTGGTGCGTACCGCCGACGGAGAGAGGTACTTCAAGATACAGATTATCAGTTGGTACGATGCCAACGTGGAAATCGGTGATGAAGGCGGGAGAATCAGTTACTATTGCGACGAATTGAAATGACGGAAAGTATGATGGGACAATTCGTGCGCTTTATGCGCTTCTGCAACCGGCGGTGGGTGAAATGGCCGACAGTTATCGTCTTCCTGACGGCGATAACGGTCGCCCACTTCGTCATGGCAGACAAGTACGGGGACAGCCCCAATGCTCCCACTTGGGAGTTTACAATTACGCTGCACGCCGCCATGCTGGTTGCTGCGGCAATTATTATAGTATTCTACAAGAAACGTATCAAACGTAAATTAATGGAATATGGAAAAGACTAACGTAACGACCACTGAAACAACAAATGTAACACCTCCTGCCGCCAAACGGCGCTATTGGTGGAAAGCCATCGCTTCTTTCCTCATGGTATTGTTTACCATGCCTTTGGGGCACGGGCTGATGATTATCATGGAGCATCTGATGAGCGAGACCGTTCTGCACTATTCGGCCTTTGTCATGGGCGCGGTAGGTATGGCGATGGTGATTGTCGGCGTATTCGCCAAAGGAGATACGCGCCAAACACTCTGGGGATTCTTCGGCGGTCTGCTCTTCTGGACAGGCTGGGTGGAATTTCTCTTCATGTATTTTGCCAACCGTTTCGGCACGCAGCCGGAACTCGACCCTGTGACGGGTGAAATCGTAACCCGTCCCGAATATCTCATACTGCCCGCCTCGTTCGGTTTTTGGATGATGATTATGGTAATGTACCTGTTCAGTACAAAGAACGGATGCAACTTCATCAACTGGTGGCAACGGTTGCTCTTCCGTGGTAAGAAGAACGACATCGCCGCCCGCCCCATGACGCGCCACACGAGTATCGTCACATTCATGGAACTGATGATGTTGCTGTGGACTTCCTACCTGTTGCTGATGTTCTGCTACGATGATGTATTCCTGGGCGAGAATCATCCGGTGACACTGTTGGTGGGGGTCGGATGCTTTATCGGCTCGTTCTTTATCTTCGCCAAACAGTTGCGCCTTTCTGCGTGGGGGGCCAACATCCGTATGGCAATCGCTACCGTTATCGTGTTCTGGACACCGATTGAGATCCTTGGCCGTATGGATTTGTTGAGCGAGATATGGGTAGACCCTATGGGGCATAAGACGGAAATGATTATCATACTGGCAGCGTTCCTTGTACTGGCTGTTTACCTGTGGTATATGGGTGCGAAGAAAAAGAATGCCGTTTCCCAATAAAGAAAACCGGATATGGCAGCAACAAAAGAGAGAAAAAGGCACTGGCTTAAAGCGTTTGTCTCCATCGCTGTGACATTGGTTGCCATGCCGCTGACACACATCCTGGCACGTGCGCTGAAAGACGGTACGGCGGGGGTGGAACAGTTCTATGCCGGTATGGGAATGGGGCTGTTCGGTTTGCTGATGGTCATTATCGGTGTATTCATAAAAGGCGACGTCAAACAAACGCTGTTGGGTTTGTTCGGCGGTATGTTTTACTGGATGGGCGCCATCGACTTCCTGTTTATGTACTATGCCAACCGTTTCGGCACGCAGGCGCAGCTCGACCCGGTAACGGGCGAGATTGTCAGCCGGCCGGAATACCTGATACTTCCGTCCACATTCGGGTTCTGGGCCATGACGATGATGCTGTACCTGTTCTGCACTGCCAACGGCTGCAATTTCCTGAACTGGTGGCAGCGCTTGTTCTTCGGCAAGCACAAGAAGGAAATCGCCGCACGCCCCATGACACGCCATACCAGCATTGTCGCTTTTATGGAAGTCATTACCATGCTGTGGACGTGCTACTTGGTGCTGATGTTCTGCTACGATGAGCGTTTTTTTGGTGACCATCATCCGGTGACATTGCTTGTCGGGATGCTGGGCTTCATCGGTTCGCTGTTCATGTTCGCCAAGCTGTTGCGTTATGCTTCGTGGGGCATGAGCCTGCGTTTCGGTTTCGCCACCGTAATTATCTTCTGGATCGCGGTAGAGGTCTTCGACCGGATTCACCTGCTGAACGGGCTATGGGCAAATCCACAAGGACATGTGCAGGAAATCGCGTTGATTCTGGTTTCGTTTGCAGTAACCGGGCTTTATCTCGCTTGTGACAGACGAAAGAAAACTGCGGATGTAAAACGACAATAAAAGATAAATCATGAAACGGATAACTTGGAGGAAACATCATAAATGGTTCGGGTTGCTGTTCTGCTTCTTCATGCTCATGTTCTGTTGGAGCGGTATTGTGCTGAATCATCGTGAAGCGGTGGCCGACATCAACGTCAGCCGGAAGTGGCTGCCTGCGGGTTATCGTTTCGAAGCATGGAACGGCGGGCTGCTGAGGGGAACGCTGCGCTATACGGACAAGGATTCCGTGGCTCATATACTGGCCTATGGTGCAGCCGGGGTATGGCGCACGGACACTGCCGCCTCGGCTTTTGCGGACTTCAACGAAGGACTTTCCCAAGGGGCGGACTACCGTAGCATGAAAGGCATAGTGCAAACACCCGACGGTACGCTGTATGCCGCCGGCCAGTTCGGCCTGTACCGCCACGACGGAACGGCTTGGATAGAAATCCCCCTGCCTTTGGACGAGGGAGAACGTCTTTCGGACATCACCGTCCGGGGCGACACGCTGGTAGTTGCCGGACGTTCGTACCTCTATCTCTCCACGTCTTCTCACGCCGGATTTCGGAAAATACAGGTGAAAGTTCCCGACGGTTACGAGCCGAAGGTGACGCTTTTCCGCACGGTGTGGATGTTGCATAGCGGGGAGTTGTTCGGCACGGCAGGCAAGCTGGTTGTGGATGCGGTGGCTGTTGTGCTGGTTCTCCTGTGCCTCACGGGGCTTGCCTACTGGCTGCTGCCCAAGGACATGCGCCGCCGCCACCGCCACGGGCGGCACACGGAAGGCGAAGCCCGATGGACACGCCTCTCCCTGCTGTGGCACGACAAGCTGGGACGCACCACTATCATACTGACCCTCTTGGTGGCCGTTACGGGCTGGTGTCTCCGTCCACCCGTCATGATACCGTTGGCTCTGACTAAGACACCCGCTCTGCCCGGCACTTCCTTAGACAGCCCTAATCCTTGGCACGACAAGCTGCGCATGGTGCGCTATGACGATATGTGCGGTGACTGGCTGCTCTCCACTTCCGAAGGTTTTTATTCGCTGGCTTCACCGGATGCCGTTCCCGTGAAGGTGGAGGAAGCTCCCCCGGTCAGTGTCATGGGGCTGAATGTCTGGCAAAAGGATAAGCAGGGGAACTGGCTGGCCGGTTCGTTCAGCGGCCTGTTCGTTTGGGACAGACAGCAGGGCTGGGTAACGGACTACTTCACGGGAGAAGAAGCCGAAGATACAGCCGGTCCTCCTTTCGGCAAGTTTGCCGTTTCGGGTTACAGTGCGGATTTCAAGGGAAAGGAATGCGTGGTGGAATATTACGAGGGAACGGATGCACTTGTCCAGCCCGGCGAACTCTCCACACAACCCATGTCGCTTTGGAACTTCGCTTTGGAAGTACACAGCGGACGGGTGTTCATAGGCAGCGTGGCTACTTACGTGTTTGTCTTCCTCGTGGGAGGAGGATGCGTATGGTGTCTGTGGACAGGATATAGGGTGAGAAAAGGAAACAAGTAATAAAACTTGTTTTTAAGAAAGTCTCTTGGAGATTGAGCACACCCGATTCTACACAAAATGCGATGGCATACGGCAGAACGCCCTGTTTATTTTCATGCAGGACCGGAGAGATAAAACGGCATTTGAAAGAAACGGATTGCCAGTTGAAAATTTGGGAGGCTTTGTTCAAGATTCCATTGGTTGGAATGACCGCATACGGAGACATCGCCTCTTTGCGCATAAAAAGTGAGGTTGTGCCGGTTTGAAGTGAACAACCTCACTTTTTATAATTTGGGGCAGCGATTGTTTAACATCCTCCGCAACATCCGCCTCTTCTGTGTTTCTTGTGATGACGATGATAATCGCAGCAACGACCTTCATGATCACAATCTACGCAACTTCTGCATTCTTCATTCTTGCGACAACCTCTGCATTCCGAGCAGTCCGTATCGCATTTACACTTGCGGCAGGTACAGTCCTCGCAACAACATTCTATTTTCACTGTTTCCTTTTCTTTTTTGTCCTTTTGTGCAAACAGGGTCACACAGCAGGCTGAAAAAACGAGGACACAAGTCAATACGATTTTCTTCATAAATTATAATGTTTTAATGTAATGACTAAAAATACTTGTCCCTATTATTCTTGGTTTTTCGGGAAAATTAAAATTACGTTTCCAAAAATAGAGATATAATTCAATAATCACAAATCACTTATAATAAATGATGTGAAAAATGAGATTCCATTCAAAATATGAATTAAGAGAAATCTTTCCGCAAGTACACCATGTCGGTAAGCAGCTTTCCATCCTCATAAATCGGATGATCGTAATTATCCGTGAAGAAATTTTTCAGTCGGTGTGAGATACGAAAGCCGCAATGTTCGTAGAAAGAGAGTGTAGATGGCGTATCTCCCGTACCGACAAGCATGACGGAACATCTGCCCTGATAGTATCCAAAGAGATAATCAACCAGCCGTTTTCCGTATCCTTTGCGTTGGGAGGAGGGACAAACGGCTATGTTTTTTATTTCGTAAATACCCTCTCCTTCACACGTCACTACAGAGATAGCCTTCAGACCGTCATCATAGAGGGCAAACATCTCACCTCGTTCCAGATATTTGTCTATCATGCTTTCTTGTTCATCTGCCAACAACAGCAAATCCAAGAATTGTTTCTTGTTAGAAGTAATAAGTTTTATTTCCATGTCATATATTCTTTTTCCAATGTTCCAAAACCGTTTCCAAGTGTTCAAGTCCCCTTTCTACCACCCCTTGATAAAAAGGATAAGGCTTTTTCCCGATGATGTTCAAACGAATTTCAACAATAGTCATTCTTTCATTTCGTCAGTTCCTTGATTTTGTTCACGATGCAGCCACCCCACACGTGCGCCTTTATCAGAAGCAGAGGCGGCCGGGTAACGGTTTTTCCATAGAAGATGGCCGCCACCACCTTGCCGCCGCACCTTTCTATCTCCTCCTTGTAGTCGGCCATACTCTGTCCGCTTGTCAGCACGTCGTCCACGATGATAATCTGTTTCCCTTCGATATTCCCCGTGATACGGTAGTTCCTTTCGAGGATACGGTTTTCGCCGCCTTTCGCCTCGTGCAAGCTGTCGCGTGACTCGAACACATCGACATCATATAAGCCCGAACTTAGGTCCGGCCGGTGGGTTGTGATGTACCAGTCGAGCCGTTTGAATCGCCGGGCATACTTGAACTCGTCGCTGCACGGCATAAACAGGATGTGGTAAGGGGCATCGGCCAAATTCAAGACGGACATGCACGCCTTAAAAAACTCGATACCGTGATTTTCGCCCTCTTTGAACTGGTAGAGGGAACAGCAGAACGCCCGCTGTTCATCGTCGATCAGGTCGGCGTACCGTGAAGGATAGTAATACCCATAGAAAGCGACTTTTATTCCGTGCGATTTGAACGGCTTGAGCGGCTGATGGTCCTCGAAAAAGTCCGAACGGGCGAAACAGAACATGAGGCAGGCTTCCCGATGGCCCGCCAGTACCGCCAGACGGCAATAACGGTCGCGCTCTTTGGCGGTAGCGGCGTGCTGCTGCGAACGCAGCAGCTGCAGTCTTCCGTCGCCAGAAACCGGCAAGATACGACAGCAGGACTGCAAGGCCGCACAAAACCATGAACCAGAGCTTTGCTTCCATATTCATTGGGATAAGGTTATTCCGACATACCTGTACAACCGGCAGTTTTCTCTGCCACGGGAGCTTTGCACCTGCCGTTCACCTGTTTCAATGTCTTCTCGAAATATCTTGTTTTCATGTATTTATGCAATTTATTACTGTGTAATATATAAGCAAAGGAATGAATTACATTTTGTCTGCTGACATTCCTAATATTTTTTCCATATTGGGACGAAAGAAATTGCCCCACTCTTCCAGTTTCTCAATGATAGGCAAAAGGGTTTCACCTATCGGAGTAATCGAGTATTCGGAATGTGGGGGAAGTTCCGCAAATATTTTCTTCTCTATGATTCCATACATTTCCAATTTCTTTAATTGCTGATTTATAACACGAGCATTGGCTTCAGGAAACAATTTGTGTAATTTGCTCGGACATTTAGCCCCATCGCTTAGCTCAAAAATGATACAACTTTTCCATGTCCCACTAATAACTTCCATTGCAATTCTGATTCCGTAATCAATGTCAAAAGGTATTTTCGATACCCGATTCTAATTTATATTCCACCTCCCAGTGCATGATAAAGTTTGATAATACTCTGTATGCGGTCAAAGCTGGTTTGCAACCGGTTTGTCTCTGCTTCAAGGAGTGACTGTTGGGTAGTTAATATTTCCAGATAGGTGGTACCGGAATGGCGCATCAACAGTTCCGTCTTTCGCACAGCTTCACGCAAGGTTTCAACCTGATGGGTGTTTATTTCAAATTGCGATTTTGCCGTCTGCCATGCGGTTAAGGCATCATTCACCTCTTTCCCCGCGTTCAGTAATGACTGTTGGTATAACAATCTGGCTTCTTCCTGACGGGTTTGAGCAATTTTCAAATTAGCGATATTTGTTCCACGGTTGAATAACGGCTGTGTCAGCGAAGCGATTGCATTGAACAGCCACTGTCCGGGATTGGTGATTACCCCGCCTCCATTGTTGGTCCAGCCCAATGTACCCGAAAGAGTGATATTGGGGTAGAAGGCCGAGCGGGCTACATTGGTGGCGTAGAACGCTTGAGCCAGTTCCATTTCAGCCCGACGAACATCAGGACGATTGGATAATAACAGCAAAGGAACTCCGACAGAGATTGTATCGGGGAAAGACGCTTCTGCCAAATCGCTCCGCTCAATCGAGTGCGACGGCATGGCAAGTATCGCCGACAAGGCGTTTTCTGTCTCAGAGATACTTTTGCATATAGCCAGTTGCGATGATTCCAGCTGCATCACGTTTGCCCTTGCCTGCAACACACCGGCATCATTCGCCTTGCCCACCTTTTTCAACGCTTCAAGTGTGCGCACGGTAGCCTGCCAGTTTTCCAAAGTCCGATGATTTATCACCTTTTGCGCATCAAGCAGGGCGAGGGTATAGTAACTGTCCGCTATCGTAGCGACAAGCTGTGTCTGTACGGCCTGCCGGTAGTCACGACTTCCTTGCAATGCGGCAACCGCACCACGCTTTGCTGCCGTAAGTTTGCCGAATAATTCAAGCTCCCAACTTGCGGACGCTCCCACATTGTACGCCTTTGCCGTAGCTCCGTCATATTTGTTTCCGCTGCCTTCCGCACTGATTCCCAATGAAGGGAGGTACGACAGTCTGGCTGTCATCAGGGCGGCTTCTGCCGCTTCCACTCGCAGGCGTGCCACATTGAGGTCGGTATTCTGCCGGAGTCCTGTCTCAATCAAAAACTGAAGTTTACGGTCGGTAAACATCTCCCGCCATGACATGGATGCAAGCGTTGTTGTATCAATGCCAGCCGGGATATTCCGGTACAGCTTCTCTGTCGGAATGTCAGCCCGATGATACCGGCTGTATGTGCCACAGCCGGTAAGCATCAAGGTTGATATGGTAAATAAGATGATCTTCTTCATTTAATTACGTTTAATCCGTTCTTGAATATATTGAAATGTGATGAACAGTGACGGTACGAGGAACAGCAGTGCCAGCGTACCTACTATCATACCTCCGATTACGCCCGTGGCGAGCGAGCGGCTGCCGTTGGCACCCACACCATGAGCCATCATCAGCGGAACGAGTCCGAACACCATAGACAATACGGTCATCAGGATGGGGCGCAGGCGAACCTTTGCCGCACTGTATGCCGCCTGCGCGAGGGTCATGCCTTCCGACCGCCGCTTGCCGGCATATTCGGTCAGCAGAATGGCTGTCTTGGCAAGCAGCCCGATAATCATAATCAGTCCGGTCTGCATGTAGATGTTGTTCTCCAGCCCGAACAGTCCCGCGAACAGGAAGCTGCCCATCAAACCGCAAGGCACGGACAGCAACACGGCAAACGGGATGAACACGCTTTCATAGAGGGCACACAGTATGAGGTATATCAAGACCATGCACAGCACGAATATCCACACGGCATTGTTCGTCGTATTGCTTTCTTCGCGCGACAACCCTCCCAACTCGTAGGTGTAACCTGACGGGAGAACGTGGTCGGCAGTTTCCCTTATGGCCTTCAATACCTGTCCCGAACTGTATCCTGTTGCCGGCGACCCGCTGATGGAAATGGCATTGAACATATTGAAGCGGGTCAGGTCCGACGGACCGTTGGTCTTGGTAAGACGGACAAAATGGCTCAACGGCGACATGGAGCCGTCGGAAGTACGGACATACATGCCGTCCAACGATTCGGTGTCCATGCGATATTCGGCAGGAGCCTGCATGGTGACATGGTACAGTTTTGAGAAGCGGTTGAAATTCGATACATATTCTCCCGAAAAATATCCCGAGAGTGTTGACAGGACATCGGAAGGAGACACACCGGACTGTTCGCATTTGGCAGCATCTATATCCACCCAGTATTGCGGATAATCAGCCGCGAACGATGAATAGACCTCACCGATCTCCGGTCTGCCCGACAACGCTTCCACAAACCGGTCGGTCACTTGGCTGAAGGCGGTTATGTCTCCGGCGTTTTTGTCCTGCAAGTACAGTTCAAAACCGTTGCCCATCCCATATCCGGCAATCATCGGGGGCGACATGGCGAATACGGTGGCATCGGGAATATCGGCGGTGGCGGCATAAATACGGCCTATTACATCGTTCACCGACTGCCCTTCCCCTTTGCGCTCGTCCCAATCCGTGAGAGTGAGAAAAGACATGGCCTGCGAAGGTCCCGAGCCACTGAAAGAAAAGCCTGCCACAGTACCGTTGTATTCAATCTCTGCGATACTGTCAAGACGGCTGTTTATACGTTTTAGGGTTTTGCCGGTCTGCGCCATGGATGTACCGGGTTTCGTGTTCATGCTGACCATGACCGTGCCTGTATCTTCTTCAGGAATAAGTCCGGTCTTGGTCGTATTGACAAAAAGCACCAACAGCCCGAACGATACCGCGATAGTGCCCCACAGCAGCCACCTGCGATGAATGACATATAGCACACCGCGCACATAACGACGGCTCAAACGGTCAAAAACCGCATTGAATGCCTTGCGGAAGCGTGCCGCGAAGTTGTTCTTCGTGTTCCCGTGCTCGTCAATGTAAGGCTTCAGCAGCAGGGCGCACAATGCCGGAGAAAGGGTGAAGGCATTGATGGCCGAAATGCCCACGGCAACCGCCATCGTGATACCGAACTGCGTATAGAACGCCCCTGAAGTACCGCCCATCATGCCCACAGGGAAGAACACCGCCATGAAAATAAGGGTGGAGGTCAGAATGGCCGACGACACGCCCTTCATGGCATCATCGGCGGCAAGCACCGGAGACTGATACCCCTCGTCGAACTTCGCCTGCACGGCTTCCACCACCACGATGGCATCGTCCACCACCGTGCCTATGGCAAGCACAAGGGCGAAAAGCGTAAGCAGGTTGATGGAAAAGCCTATCAGTGACATTACGGCAAACGTTCCGATGATGGACACGAAGATAGAAATCGTGGGAATCAGCGTGGACTTGATGTCCTGTAAGAACACATACACCACCACGATGACTAAAAGTATCGCCTCGATAAGCGTCCTGATGACAGAATGGATGGAGGCATTCAGGAACTTGTTGGTGTCGGTAAGCACCACAAACTCTGCCCCTTCGGGCAAATCGCGGCTGAGGTCATCGAGTACCTCGTGTATCTCATTGATGGTGCTTGATGCGTTCGAACCGGATTTCTGGTTTATCATCATCATGGCTGCCGGATGTCCGTTCACTTCGGATGAATAATTGTAATACTCATCGCCCAGCTCTATATCCGCGACCTCTTTCAATCGCAATACATCGCCGCCGGGCAGGGACTTGACCACCAGTTCGCCGAACTCTTCCGCAGTCGAGAGCCTGCCCCGGTATTTCATCGTGTACTCGTTTGCCCCGTCGGAGTTCTGTCCGAAAGAACCGGTGGCGGCCTCAATGTTCTGCCGTGCCAATACCGCCGAAATATCATCCGGGATAAGCCCGTACCCCGCCATCTTGTCCGGTTTGAGCCACAAACGCATACTGTAGTTCGAGCCGAACAGCTGTGCCTTTCCGACACCGCCTATACGTTTCACCCGTGGCTCGACATTGATTTTCATGTAATTGTTCAGGAAAGTCTGGTCGAAACGGTCGTCGGGTGAGTAAAGCGCGAAAGTCATCAGCTCGGCATTCTGCTGTTTCTCTGTCGTGACGCCGCTTTTGGTGGCTTCCGCCGGAAGCTGGCTTAACGCGCCATTCACACGGTTCTGCACGTTCACCGCCGCCATGTCCGCGTTGGCACCCTGCTTGAAATAGATGTTGATGGAAGCATCGCCCGTGTTGGATGCGGTAGAGGTCATGTAGATCATGTCCTCCACTCCGTTAATGGCTTCCTCAAGCGGGACGATTACCGCTTTCTGCACGGTTTCGGCATTCGCACCGGGATAGGTACAGAACACGTTGACAGTAGGCGGTGCAATGTCGGGATATTGCTCCACCGGGAGCACTTTGATGGCGATGAGTCCCATCAAGACAATCACCACGGAAATAACGCCCGAGAATACCGGGCGGTCTATGAAAAATCGTAGATTCATGGGGTTACGTTTTTAGGTGTAACAATCATTCCTTCCTTTACAAGTCCTACCCCTTCGGTGATGATGGTGTCGCCCACGGACACACCTTGCTTCACCACGAAGTGGTTACCATCGTTCAGACGGTCCACGGTCAGGTAGGCTGCTTCGGCCTTTCCGTTTCTGAGGCGGTAGGCGATAATCTTGTCCTGCAATTCCACGGTGGCGGTCTTGGGCAGCAGGATGGCATCCGCATCCACTCCTTGCAGGACGATATTGCCGATGGTGCCGCTCAGCAGCTCACGGTCGGGGTTGGGGAAGCGGGCTTTGATTTGCACCGCCCCGGTGGTGGCATTGACCACGCCACTGACAGTCTCTATGCGTCCCTTCCGTCCGTAGAACGTGCCGTCATTCAGTTGCAGGCCGACTTCCGGCATTTGGGAAATCATCTTGTCTATGGAACCGTATTGTGTCCTGAACTGACGCAGCTTGTTTTCGGAGACGGAGAAATAGGCGTACATTTCCGCATTGTCGGAAACTACCGTGAAGGGCTGCGTCATGCCGGGACTGACAAGTGCGCCGATGCGGAAAGGAAGCGTGCCTACCACTCCGTTGCTGGGACTTTTTATCTCGGTATAGGAGAGATTGTTGCGGGCATCCGTTTCCTGAGCCTTTGCCTGTTCGAGTTCGGCAAGTGCTACCGCCAGCCCGTTGCGGGCAAGAGAGAGTTCGTAATCGGATATGACTTTCTCATCAAACAAGGCTTGCTTGCCTTGCAGCTCGATCCGTGCCGTTTCCACTTTTGCCTGTGCTGCGCTGACGTTTGCCTGTGCGGTGCGCAAGGCTGCCTGATAGGGCACTTGGTCGATGACGGCAAGCACTTGTCCCGTCTTAACCTGCTCCCCTTCTTTCACACACAGGCGGGTGATACGGCCCGACACTTGGGGTACTATGTCCACATCCTGCCGCCCACGGATGGAGGCGGAATAACTTTCTTGAAATTCAACTGCCCGGGAAGAAACCACCATGACGGGCAATGTCTGTCTCATTTCCTGTTCCCTCTGTTCTTGTTTGCAGGCTGTCAATAATGCAGCCAGCAGGCTTGTTACCGTGATGCCGGCTATCCATGTTCTTCTATTCATCATCTGTTCTTATTGTTTTTCCATTCCTTATTCAATACCGCATAAATGCAGGTGTCCTCATACCGTGGTGTTCCATCGGGATGGCACACAAACGATATGAATTCCTTCATGCATCCTTCATATCTCATTCCGAGACGTTCGCACAATCTTTTCGACCGCAGGTTGTCATCCTCCACAAAGCCGTAGATGCGACGTGCGCCTGCTTCACGGAAAAGGTAATCCAGAAATTCCGTTGCCGCTTCATGCGCCAATCCCTTGCCCTCGAAGCGTTGGTTGAAATGCCAGCCCACGTTGAATGTGTCGGCTTCTTCACGCAATGCAAAAACATCACCGATTATGAAATCGTCTTCCTTCAGGCACACGGCATAGCGCAGCAACTCCTTTGGAGTATTGGATATATAAGCCAGTGCAGACTCTTCAGAGCACAAGCGTTCGCTCACGAAGCAGTTGACACGCGGATGGGAGAGGTATTCCAGCAAACCAACGGCATCCTTCTCCTGAAAATCTCTGATGATAAGGTGTTCTGTTTCAATAATCATAAGTCGCCAATTTTGGCTGCAAAGATATTCCATACCCAATTTGCCGACAACCGGCATGCAGTCGAAACGGAAAAAAACATTTATAAAACAGCTAAAATGGCTTCTGAAATGTCATTGTAAATGCTCTTTTCAAAGATGCACATCTTTGGGCAGTTAAGCCATGCTTCTTGATGCGTCACCTTCCTACAGATTACCAAAATCATACCCTGTTTTGGCAATCTACGTTCATTATGCAAGCATCGAATACAGTATAAATGATAGAACCATCTGTCTCGACACTCCTTTTATCTGTTTCAACTGCTGTTTTGTCTGTTTCATCCGGTTTCGACCTATCAAATGAAAAAGCAAAGTCGTACCTTTGCAACATGAAGTAACTTTGCAACCAAATATGATCAAAGAAAATGTAAAAATAATGAACTGGCGGAACGGCTTCCTGCTATCGCTCGTTTCCTATATCCTCTACCTTATTATATGGTTAATTCTTGATGACGAAACCGCCAACCAATTACCGGGAATGGCGACAGTCGATTATGTCGTCGATTTTTTGTTGTGTATGCTCTTTACCTACATATCCTTGGGGTTCTCTTACCTTGTTTTTAAGATTTTGCCGTTCAGAACATCTTATGTGTGGGTGATTGTCTATGCTTCCTGTCTTTTGACGCTGAATAACCTCGTTGCGTTCGGCATGACATCTCTGTTCAATCTTTTGTGGGATGAAACCGGCAACGGGCTTCTTGACGAACTGATCAACATGAAGGGGGCTTACACTTTTGCCATGATAGCCACTTTCATATCAAGCGTTTATGCCAACACATTCTTCCTCCAGTCATACATCAGGGCGCGCGATGAGAAGCAGGCTCTTGAAATGGCACTGATGAAGGAGAAGGAGATTGCCTTACAGTCGCAACTCAACTCGCTGAAGCTGCAAATTAATCCGCACTTCATGTTCAACAACTTCAACAACCTGCTGGAATTGATAGAGGAAGATACCAAACTTGCCGGCAAGTTCCTGAGTAACCTGTCGAAAGTGTACCGGTACATCATCACCAATCTGGACCGGAATCTGATTCCCGTCAGAGATGAGATAAAGTTCCTTGAATCATACTTGTATCTGATGCAGGTGCGCCACGTCGGAGGGGTCGTCACGAACATCAGCCTCGAACTGAAAGAATGCAAAGGATACCTTCCCCCGGCCGTGTTGCAACTTCTTGTGGAGAATGCAATAAAGCATAACGGTTTTTCGATGGAAAATCCGTTGTTTATTGACATCACGTTGTCTGACGACTATATCACAGTGCGCAACCTTAAATCTTCCTTGCTCTCAAAAATGGAATCGACCGGCTTGGGTCATAAAAACATAATAGAGCGTTATTCGTTGCTCTGCGATAAAAAAGTCAAGATAGAAAATGCCGAGAACTTCTATTCGGTGAGTTTGCCCATCATAAAAAAACAGTCCCTATGAAGATACTGATTCTTGAAGACGAACAGCGCAATGCCATGCGTCTCATTAGATTGCTGAACGACATTGATACGACGTTTATAATTGAAGGACCACTTACAAATATCAAAGAGGCGGTCGATTTTTTCCAATCAGGCAAAACAACAGACCTCATCCTTGCGGATATCCGCCCTACTGACGGCCTGAGTTTTGAAGCGCTTAAATATGCTCCGGCAACCGTTCCAATCATATTCACCACCGCATACGATGAATATGCGGTACAGGCTTTCAAGTTCAATAGCTTTGACTATCTTCTGAAGCCTTTGGATGCCGATGAACTTGAAGCTGCCATAGATAAAGCTACCAAAGCTGGCAAGAATTATGCTGACGAAAATCTCCGGCAGCTTTTCGATTCGTTGCAGAAGAACCAGTTCCGCTATCGGGAACGTTTCCTGTTGCCCTATCGTGACGGGTATAAGACCGTACGTGTTTCGGACATCAACCATATCGAAACCGAAAACAAGACGGTATACCTTCGTCTTAATAATGGAACTTCAGAAGTTGTCAATATGTCAATGGACGAACTCGAACAGCAACTCAATCCTGATTGCTTCTTCCGTGCCAACCGCCAATACATAATTAACATAGAATACGTATTGTTTCTTTCTAATTATTTCGGAGGGAAACTTATTGTCCGCTTAAAAGGGTATCCGAACACAAAAATAACCGTTAGTAAAGAGAAGGCTCAACGGCTAAAAGAGTGGATTGACAAATAGTCTCTGCCATGCTATGATAACATTTCTGTACTCACTTTCAGTTAGAAAAAACTGAATATCTCGCTACTCCATGAGGAACGCGCGGATATTCTTTATAATCGCTTGTTCCAGTTCGTATTCGGAATGTTCTTTCGAAAGGCCCACAAGGTCGAATGTATATTCGTCTTTCAGGGCAAGTATGGCCTGGTTCTTTATCTTCTCCGGCAAGGTCATGTCGAAGTTGCTCTGACCGAGCAGATAATTTTCGTAGGTCTTTGCTTCTATCTTGTTGATAAGTACATCTTTCGTCCAGCCGTATTTCTTGGTTGACAAGATGTAGAATTGCCGTTGTTGCATCTCTTTGCACTTGGTCAGAATGACGATGTGCTTCGACCAGCTAATTTCTCCAACTAACGGTTGGAGAATTTCATTCGACCGGTATTCGGTATAAAAACGGGCCATGTCCCACATGTTGGAAACACCGAATCCCTTTATACCCAGAAACTCCTTTTGTATGTACCGCGAAAGGTTCTCCATGACGGATTTTCCCCAGCCCAAGGCCGCTTGTTGTTCGGTAATCCGCCTGCCGATTTCCCAATACAGGGCGATCATCTCTTTGTTTACGGCCTTCAATGCCTCGTATTGGGGCGACCGGATGCGGGAGGTTATCTCGTTTCTGAAATCGAGATATTCGGGAGATAAGATGGGAGTATTCTTTTCAGTCATAGGTTATTCATTATAATCGGTTACAGGGGTAAGTTTTTCTTTTGATTATGCACAGGATTCCCTTGTCTTATCCCATCTTCTCCGGATTTCCGGTCTGTCGGCAGCATTCCCCGTTGTACGACGCTTTCTCCCTTTTCTATACCCGTTCCGTCCTTTCTCCCTTGTACGCATTTTCCTCCCTCTTTTAGCTGTCGGTTTCCGTGCCCAGCCTTGCAGCGACCTGCGGGGTATTATTTTTCCGCGAAGGTAACGGGCCGTTCCAATCTTGCCAATGCCGGCTGCGCCGCGAGTGAGGCGCAAAAATCTTCCTCTCCGTTGTCGAGCGTATTTTTTCGCTTCAGCCTTGTCCGATTGTCCCTGCCACCTTCAAGAGGCAGAAAAATAATCCCGGAGGCCGCAAACAGGCCGAATAAAGGGAAACAAACAAGGTTAAATTATGAGTTACAGCAAATTAAAATCACTGGTGGCAAACGTGGAAGCCATTGCAACGGCAATGAAAGTCCGTATCGACGACCGACAAGCCACTGACGAAGAGAAAGAGGTATTATCCCGATATTCCGGTTTCGGGGGGATTAAAGATGTATTGAATATAGGAACGGAGCATACCGTCAGCGATGATGTGGCCGAGCCTATCCGCAAGCTGCAGGACTTGATAGGCGCATATCCCTATTATGACGACGCCATGCGGCAAGCCGTCATCAACAGTATAAAATCCTCCGTCCTGACTGCTTTTTACACACCGAAATTCCTCGTGGACGCAGTAACCCGGCAGATACACGCTACATTCAAGGATAACTGCCTGCAAATGAGTACCTTTCTTGAACCCAGTGCGGGAATTGGCGGCTTTCTGCCCGTCTCCATGCCCGGCACTCGCAGCTACGCTTTTGAAAAAGATTGTCTTACGGGGCTTATCCTGTCGCTTCTGTATGACGAGGCGACCACGGTAACGGCAGGCTTCGAGACGATAGCCGACCAGCATCTGGAGCATGAGAGCTTCGATGTTATCGCCTCGAATATCCCGTTCGGCAATTTCCGGGTGTTCGATGCGGAAATGTGGAAGAAAGGCGGCATGTACGAACAGTCAGCCAAGACCATACACAACTACTTTTTTGTCAAGGCAATGGAACTGTTGAACGAGGGCGGACTGCTGGCGTTCGTTGCGCCGAGAGGAATTGCCGACACGCCGGGCAACAAGTTCGTGCGCGAGTACCTCGTCAATCATGCCGACCTCATAACGGCCTTACGGCTACCCGATACCCTTTTCATGCAGACGAGCGGCATAGAGGTAGGGAGCGACCTTTTGATATTCCAAAAGCACAGCCGCAAGGCGACGCTCTCGTTACGGGAGAAGATGTTTTTGCAGGTCTCCAAGGAAAAGGTCGACACGGCAGGAACGATGACCGACTATGCGAACAAAATCTTTACCCTCCCCAAGACCGCCCTTGCCACGGACAGTCGCATTGCGCTGAACCAGTTCGGTAAGTACGTCCGCAAATACCAGTGGTTAGGCGATGGAAACGCCATGTCCCAATACCTTTCCGCACTGCTCAAATACGATTTCGACCGCTATTTTCGCAAGGCTCTTTTTGCCAATCACGGCCAGGACAACACCCCCGTGCAGATGTCTCTTTTCGGCGAGCCGCAGACGGTCAAAGGCATACGTGCCTACACGGAGGACATGGAAACATGGATGAAGAACGGCGCAATGGTCGTTTTCGAGGGGCAGGTAGGTACGCTTCGGTTTCGTAAGTCGAGCCGTTACACGGAGACAGCCGTTGATTTCGTACCCGTGGACGAGGGCAAGGTAAATACGGACAGGGCCGCCGACTATTTCCCCATACGCAAGGTGTATTTCGAGCTGTCCGGCAGGGAACGGGAAGAACAAAAGGAGTGCTCGGAACTGCGTAAACAACTCAACACCCTATACGACGCTTTTATTGCCAAATGGGGATTTTTCCACGACAACGACAACAAGGAGTTTATCTTGCTCGACAGCCTCGGTACGGAGGTGTTCACGATAGAAATGCAGGTCGGCAGGGACATCTTCAAAGCCGACGTTATGCGTGAACCTGTAGCTTTCAAGAAGATAGACACCGCCGTAACGCTGTCCCCCGTGGAAGCCTTGGCAAGCAGCCTGAACTTTTACGGCAAGGTCGATATGGGCTACATGGCACAAGCCACGAACAAGGAGGAAGAAGAAATCATCGAAGCCCTGCAAGGGGAAATTTTCTACAATCCGGCCAATGGGGAATGGGAGCACAAAGGAAAGTTCCTCTCCGGAAACATCATCGCCAAGCAGGAAGAGACGCTTTCCTTTCTCCCGAATCTCGCAGGCAAGGAGAAAGAATGGGCCGAAGCGTCCGCAAAGGCACTGGAGAACACCATACCCGAACCGATACCCTATGAAGAACTCGACATCAACATGGGCGAGCGGTGGATAGATACGAAGCTGTACGCCGATTTCGCCTCCGACCTATTCGGAGTGGGTGCGGACGTGATGTATTTCGACGTGAACGATACCTACTTGATTCGGCTGCAGGGATATTCGCCCGTGGCATACAATACCTATTCCGTGCGCAATTACAACGGCGAGGACTTGTTTGTACACGCCCTGCACGATACCGTACCTGAGATAACGAAAGAGGAATACCGGAACGGCAGCAAAATACGTGTGCCGGACGAGGAAGCCATGCAGGAGGCCGCCGCCAAGATACAGGAAATTAGAGACCGTTTCAACCGGTGGCTTGACGATGAGCCTTTGGAAGTCCGGGACGAACTGGTAAGGACATACAACGAGCGCTTCAATTGTTACGTGCGTCCGCACTACGACGGCTCGGCGCAGACGTTCCCCGGCCTCTCTTTCGAGCTGTTCCCGTACAAAGAACTTTATCCCTCACAGAAAGACGCTATCTGGATGATTAAGCAGAACGGCGGCGGTATCTGCTGGCACGAGGTCGGCACGGGCAAGACGATGATTATGTGCGTGGCCGCATACGAAATGAAACGTCTCGGACTGGTGCAGAAACCCCTCATTATCGGGCTGAAAGCCAATGTACACGAGATTGCCGATACATTCCGAAAGGCATACCCCACGGCCAAGGTGCTCTATCCGGGCAAGGAAGATTTCACCCCCGCCAACCGCAAGGAAGTGTTTTCAAAAATCAAGAACAACAACTGGGATTGCATTATCCTGACACACGACCAGTTTAGCAAGATTCCGCAATCCGAAGAAACCATGTACGACATATTCTCGGAAGAACTGGCCGATGTGGAGCGCAGCCTCGAAGTGCTGGAGCAATCCACTATGCGTTACCGGAGCGGCAGGATGCAGAAAGGACTGGAAACCCGGAAACAGAACCTTGAAGCCAAGCTCGCCGAACTGCAGATGAAGATAGACCTCCGGAAAGACGATACCATCGATTTCCGTTCGATGGGCATAGACCACATTTTTGTAGACGAATGCCACTGCTATAAAAATTTGATGTTCCAGACACGCCACACGAGAGTAGCGGGCATCGGCAATGCGCAAGGCTCGCAAAGGGCGATGAACCTTTTGTTTGCCATTCGGGACATTCAACGCCGCACGGGAAAGGACTTGGGGGCTACGTTCCTGTCGGGTACGGTGGTCGTCAATGCGCTGACCGAACTGTACGTGATGTTCAAATATCTGCGTCCAAGGGAACTCAAACGGCAACAAGTAAGCTGTTTCGACGCTTGGGCGGCTATCTTCACGAAAAAGGCCGCCGACTACGAGCTGAACGTAACGGGTACGATAAAGCGCAAAGAGCGTTTCCGCACTTACATCAAAGTGCCGGAACTGGCGATGTTCCTGCGGGAGATTACCGACTATCGTACAGCCGATATGATAAACCTCGATGTGCCGGACAAAAACGTGCGTTTCCTTTCCCATGCACCCACTATCCAACAGGAGGAAATGATCGGGCGGCTCGTCGCCTTTGCGCACAGCGGACAATGGGAAGATTTGGGGTTGGATATTCCGCAGCCGGACAATCTCGACAAGGCAAAAATGCTTGTTGCTACCAACGTGGCCCGTAAGATGTCTCTTGATATGCGTCTGTTGGGCGATAAGTTTACTGATGACCCGAACAACAAGGCTTCGATTTGCGCAAGAACTATTTATGATTATTATGTAAGTTCAAATGCCAATCGTGGTACACAGTTCGTCTTCAGCGACCTTGCCACTTACAAGCCGAACGAGTGGAACATCTATAGCGACATCAAGGACAAGCTGGTGGCAATGGGGATTCCTGCCGATGAAATCCAGTTTATCCAGTACGCCAAGACCGAACGGGCGAGAAAGAAACTTTTTGCGGACATGAACAGTGGCAGGGTACGGGTGTTGTTCGGCTCTACCTCGATGTTGGGAACGGGAGTAAACGCCCAAGAAAGGGCCGTTGCGGTGCATCATCTGGAGATACCTTGGCGCCCCGCCGACATGGAGCAGCGCAACGGTCGTGCGGTACGCAAAGGCAACACCGTTAAGCTCTGGGGAAACAATACCGTGGACGTGGTGATTTACGGAACGGAAAAGACGCTCGACGCTTACAAATTTAACCTGTTGAAAACCAAGCAAATGTTCATCAACCAAATTAACAACGGTACGATTGCTGTGCGCCGTATCGACGAGGACGCTATGGACGAGGATAACGGCATGAATTTCGCCGAGTTCGTGGCTCTCCTGTCGGGAAATACCGACCTGTTGGAGAAAACGAAGCTCGACAACAAGATTATGCAGCTCGAAAAGGAACAGGCCATTTTCAAGAAAGACCGTATCAGGGCCGAGCGTAAGATTGCGGCCAACCGGGAAGACATGACAAAGGCCGAGAGTGCGGCGGCACGCATGACGCAGGACTGGGAATATATCACCTCTTACACCGGAGACCGGACGACCCGGCTGTTGAACCTCGCACAAGCCACGGCGGAAGAGACCGGACGGGAGCTGCACCGCATTTCCAAGACCTACCGCAACGGGGCAATCGGTACGATAGGCACGTATGCCGGATTGAACCTGTCGGTGTACAGCGAGTATGACATGGGCGGTACATTCTACCGCAACACGTTCCTCGTCGAGGGCGTAAGCGGACTGAAATACCGTTGTGGCATATCGGGAGCATTGCCTCTGGGCTTCGTGGAATCCTCCCGATACCCGCAAGCCGCCCTCGCCAAGCTGCCCGGCATGATTGAGGAACAACGGCAGAAGATAGCCAAGCTGGAGAGCGAGATACCCGCTTTGCAGGGAATCATCGCCCGCAAGTGGAGCAAGGCGGACGAGTTGGCAAGGCTCAAACAGGAGTGCAACGCTTTACAGCATCGGATCGACGAAAGCATGAAAGAGGCGGAACGCACGCAGTCCGCCCTTTCCGAACACGAGGCCACCGACAAAGCGGCATGACCATAATTCATAGATTTAACCTTTTCCCTCTGTTCGGTTACAACACCGGACAGGGGATTTTTTCACCTTCCGGTCTGCCACGGCCATACCCGGTTGTAACGGAATCTTCCCCTTGTACCTCCAGCCACTCCTTTTATACCACACACCTTGTCTTTTATAGGCAGGCTTTCGCTTCCCCCCCCTTTGTAGATTGAGATGCTATCACGAACCGACGACCGTAAAGCCCGACACTTTTTTCCGCAAAGTTGATTGCATCTCAAAACTTTGCCTCAAGGCCCATCTTCGATTTTCCTGATGAAAAATCTTCCTTCTCATTCCATTCCAAGAGTATTTTTCATGGAATCCTTGCTGCAAACCCCGTGATGCAAAGACGAGGCAGAAAAAAGAATCGAACTTTCCGGTAATCGCTCGAACCGGAGGGAAATAAAAAAAACTTAAAAACAAATTGAAACATGAAAAAAAATTCGCTTTTTGACAACTGGTTCGTTTACAACTATCAGAGATTGCGTAACATATTCGGACGTTACCTGCACGAGGACGCCTTTCACGACGCCTATTTGGCGATGAAACGGGAAGTCGTGATTTCGGAAATACCTGTCGAGAGCTTCGAGCCTTATTTTTTCGGCGTGTACAAAAAGTGCAGACTGAAATGTATTCACAAGGATAGTTGTTACTGTTTCCCCGACAACGAACATTTCTTTTTGCTCATGCAGGAAGAAGAAACACCGTCCGTCGAGGTGCTGGCAGCTTCCGACAAGCTGGTGTATGACATACTGCTGTTTGTGAAGAAGAAATATCCCCAAACGGACTACGAGCTTTTCAGACTGAAAGAGTACGAGGCGAAATGTTCATACAGACACCTTTCCGCCTATGCAGGCATTTCCGCAAGTGCGATACACCGGAGAATAAGCGATATAACCGACACTATCCGCAATCACGAAGGATTTTCCAAAAGGTACGCCCACGTAAGCATGTAATTTGTATAACCCGTAAATAATTCAAGAAAATGAAATTTGTAATTTACAACGTCGAGAATTGCCGGACAAGAGAAAACCGTGTAGGTAAAAGAAGCATAAGGTTCAACAGCGTTACCGGCAACATGTATCTATCCACCAAATTGGCAAAAGAAATGAATATCACAATGAACGACCGACTGGAGTTTGGCTGTGATGAAAACAACCCGAAAGAGTGGTTTCTGCACAAAACCACTGACAAGCGAGGTTTTCCGCTGCAGTTCAACAGGGGAGGAACACGTTTGAGGAATAAGTACATCTGTAAGACCATTTTGGATATAGCGAAGGTCAAGGAGAGCGCAACATTCTTGGTATCGAAAGACCCGGTAAAGACCGAGCTGGGGCCATTTTACAGAATAATACTTTCTTGCCCCATTCTCCCGAAGAACAAGCCCAAACTATAAGCCGATAACCTCTGTGGTCTGTCCGATGGGCGAAAGCCCTCCGGACGGATTGCGGGGCAACCGATACCTTTTATAGTACGATTACTCCTTTTTTACCTTCAGGCTGTTTCCCTATTATACGCCGGCTTTCCCAACCCCGTGAACCAGTGGAAAGTCTGTGCCGTAACAAGTCGTCAGGGAAAGGTACGGGAGGCCGTTCAAAACCGGCGGCAGCCCGGATCGTGCCGTTCCATGCCGGAGCTTCGACCTGTCGAAACAACACGGTATTCCACAGCCCGACCGGTCTTTATGCCGCTGGTTTCGGACTTTCCGCCTCTGTTCCGTATCTTTCCCTTGTGACCTGCCACGTCAAGGGCAAACGGTGATACTTCTTATTCGCTCCGCGCTTTCATTCCGCCCGGTCGAAATTCAGGCGTGGAGCGGATAAGGAGAATCCCTTTCATGTTTGCCCCGGCAGACCCTTGCCTGACCCGCCCAAGCCGGACCCTTTTCTACTTCGCTTCCCCTGCATTTATACAGGCAAAGCCGTACTCCCTTTTTACCATCATATTTACCGGTCTGTTCCGGTCTCCTCTCTGCCGGTATCGTCCGGTTTGCCAGATGCAAAGGTCGGCTGCCATGCTTGATCCGGCGGCTTGAAGTGCATTCCCCGCAAATTCTTCCTTTCCATGAAAGCGTAATTGGCCGGGAAACCCACCGTATGAAGCCCTGTCGGCAGCCGTGTTCCGCATCTGTAAAATCCCGGAACGGTTCAGACAGAGAGAAGAATCGAAAAAAGGGTAAAAAAGCAGATGTTTCACGGCATAAAAGACAAGTGATGGACAAGAAAAATTGTAAAACAGGCAAACGCATGAAAAGGCAGGTTGAAAAAATCCTGATGGTTATCAATGTCAAATGGGAAATCATAGATATTCTTCAAATAACCAATCGGCGTTTTATGTACAATCCGCAAACGGGAACTTTAATTTTAGGAGACGAAATCTACGGTAAAACCATTTGCAGTTCCCATTCACAAGAGTTCCATGCGTCAAGAGCAGAAGGCTGTTTCGATGATTATTTGCGCGGGTGGATTGGCACATCGAAAAGCTACCCTCACGGGATTATCCATTTTGCCCCCGCCGTCATCATGGAACAGTTCGACAGAGGGTTTGACGCATTACAAATGTTCGCCGGACTTGAAGGCGTAAACGGAGATACTATCGTCAGAGGGTTTTGTACTTTGCCAGAACAAAGGATGGGCGATTTGCTGCATTCCTCCCTTTGAGATACCGGTTCTGACAAAATAAGCTATGATAAGGTATCGTGCCTATGACAACATCGTCGGTGAAGGGCACGATACCCGTTTGTAAATTACCGCAACTCCGTTGGCGGTTTCCTTTTATACCTCTCTCTTTTCCTCTGCTCTTATACTTGGGCGAAGCCCTCTTCCCTTTATATCAATTATATGTATAACCTCTACGGTCTCCTCTCTGCCGTCACCGTCCGATTTTTCAGATGCAAAGGTAGGCTGCCGCGCTTGATCCGGCGGCTTGAAGTGTATTTCTTGCAAATTCTTCCTTCTACGAAGAGTAATTGGCAAGAAAAGCCGTCGTATGAAGCTGTACCGGCAGCCGGGTACCGCATCTATAAAATCCCGGAACGGTTCAGGCAGAGAAAGGAACCGAAAAGAGGGAAAAAATAAACAGTTAGGTAACGGCAGGACCAACCACCTTGCCACAAACAATTTTCTATTATGTTACATGTTCACACTATCGGACGCATCGGCAAAGATTGCCAAGTAATTTCAGGAGCACACGGCTCATTCATGGCTATGGACATAGCCGTTGACGATTATTCAAAGGGGCAAAACATCACCACTTGGATAAGGGTACGCAGCAACAAGGACAACCATATCCGCTTGTCCGAATATCTGACGAAAGGGAGACTCATACTTGTTGACGGCACGCTGTCATCTTCCCTGTGGAAAGACAAGAACGGCGAGAGCCAGATACAGCTCTCCATCACGGCAGAGAGTATTGCCTTTATCAATACCGGAAGGCGGGAAGGCGCGGCAGCCGGAGAGGACAATGCAGTAAGCGGAGCAGACGGCGCACCCGTTCCTCCTGCAGATTTCCCGCAGGACGAAAAGGAGGATTTGCCTTTCTGATAAGAGAGTAAACCTTTGAAAATAAGCGAATACTAAATGTAGTATATCCTATATGTAGTAGATTAGTAAGCCACTCGTCTGCGAATGTAGGATATACTACTCTTAGTCAAACTTTATTTTAGTATAGTAGTAAATACTAAAATACTACACTGCTAAAACAATAGTTTTTAGTGAATTAGTATATACTAATTTTAGTATTTACGAAAAATAGTATTAACTTTGCAAGTGGAATAAAAGAGTGAAACGATGACAAAAATAATTGCGGTCTTGAACCATAAGGGAGGGGTCGGAAAGACGACCACCACCATCAATCTGGCTGCGGCCCTGCAGCAAAAGAAAAAGCGCGTGCTGGCTATCGACATGGACGGTCAGGCGAACCTTACGGAATCCTTCGGCCTCTCCATTGAGGAAGAACAGACGGTGTACGGGGCGATGAAAGGCAAATACCCCTTGCCATTAGTTGAAACGGCAGGAGGTGTAACCGTCGTACCGTCCTGCCTCGACCTCTCGGCTGCCGAGGCAGAACTCATCAACGAGCCGGGACGGGAACTGATATTGAACGGCCTGATTGGCAAGTTGCTCGAAAACCGGAAATTCGATTATATCCTTATCGACTGTCCGCCCTCGTTGGGGTTGCTGACGCTGAACGCCCTTACCGCCGCAGACTACCTGATTATCCCGGTACAGGCACAATTCCTCGCCATGCGCGGCATGGCCAAGATCATGAATGTGATTGCCACCGTCCAGGAACGCCTGAATCCGAAACTCGCTATTGGTGGCATTGTAATTACCCAGTTCGACAAACGCAAGACACTGAACAAAAGTGTGGCCGAACTCGTCAAGGATTCATTCTGCGAAAAGGTGTTCAAGACCGTTATACGGGATAACGTATCTTTGGCCGAAGCTCCCATAAAGGGCAAGAACATCTTCGAGTATAGCAGGAACAGCAACGGAGCCAAGGACTACATGGCACTGGCGCAAGAGGTACTGAAATTAAAATAATCCCGATATGAGCAAGAGCGATTTACTGAAAGACAGCATGAAAGGCGGACTGGACGGGTTGCTGTCACCTACGAAAAAGACTACCGGCGGAAAACAGCCGGTAGCAGCCCCCACGGAAAAAGAAACGGCGGTTCATTGCAACTTCGTCATCAACAAAAGCATTCATACCCGTATGAAATTCCTCGCCATCAAGAAGAACATGTCGCTGAAAGACATCGTGAACGAGGCAATGAAAGAGTATCTGGAGAAGAACGAACAATAAACACAGGCATGGCTACCGCGTCTGCCCACCCCGGAGACGGCAGCCATGCGTCCTTTTTTATCCGCCCGCTGTTTCCATAGGGCGCATTCCTCCTTTATAGTCTTACCATCTTTCTCTTTTTTACCTGCCCGCAAGTACAGGCACATGGCCCGTTTTATCCCTATTCTAACCCTGACGGGCATATCCCTTTTCTACCGATTCCCTTACCGCTTTCCCGGCTTCATTCTCTGCCGTCACCGTTGTGTTTTATCAGATGCAAAGGTCCGCTGTCGCGCTTGATACGGCGGCTTGAAGTGTATTTCCTGCAAATTCTTCCTTTCTGCGAAAGAGTAATTGGCAGGAAAAGCCGTCGTATGAAGCTGTACCGACAGCCGTGTACCGCATCCGTAAAACCTCAAAGCGGTTCAGGCAGAGAAAGGAACCGAAAGGAGGGAAAGAAAAAAACAACGTAAAATTGACAGCGATATGGATAAAATCAAATTGGTAGTTTACAACGAGTACGCACTGGGTTATATCATGCCCGAACAACCCGGCAAAGTTTGTACGTTGGTGGATAGGATAACGCTCGGCGCACCGTTTCGGACAATGAATGAACCCTATTTCATCGGGAAAAGAGATACCGTCAGACTGGCGGGCAGAAAGGACTTTGACACGTTTCGGATAGTGTTCGACGGGTACGACAATCCGGAAATATACGAGTATGACACCGCACAATAAAGACAATAGTAATCAAACAATCTAATGTAATAACAAATTAAAATTTATGAATTATGGAAACAGCGAACATTCAATCAGTAGTAGAGAACAACATCGTATCAGTTGCATTGATGAATATTCAACCGAGCAACTATAACCCACGCAAGCACTTTGACGAGGCGAGCCTTGCCGAACTGGCCGAGAGTATTCGTCAGCAGGGAGTATTGCAACCTATCGGCGTGCGCCCCATTGTGGACACCGACCGCTTCGAGATTATTTTCGGAGAGCGCAGGTATCGTGCCGCCCTTATGGCAGAACTGACCGAAATTCCGGCTGTCATCTTGCATGTTTCGGACGAGACCGCCGCCGAAATGGCCGTGACGGAGAACCTGCAGCGCAAGGACGTTACCCCCATAGAGGAAGCCAACGCCTACCAAAAGCTCATGGAAAGCGGTCGCTACGATGTGCAGTCATTGGCCGTGCAGTTCGGCAAAAACGAGAACTATATCCGTACCCGTCTGAAATTCGTATCATTGATACCCGAAATCGCCGAACTTCTGGAAAAGGACGAAATCACAATCAGTGTAGCGAGTGAGATTTGCCGATACGGTACGGATATTCAGAAAGAGGTGTACTATAAACACTTGAAAGACAGCGACAGCATGTTGTACGACTGTTGGCGAGGACTGAAAGCCGCCGAGGTGGCAAAGTTTATCGAACGGGATTTCACGACAGACCTTAGCCGTTACGCATTCGACAAGACCCTATGCGCCTCATGCCCCCACAATACCAACAACATGATGTTGTTCTGCGAGGGTGGTTGCGGAAATTGCGCCAATCGGAGTTGTCTGGCCGAAATGAACGCTTCCTATCTCGTGGAGAAAGCCTTGCAGTTTGTGGAACAATACCCCTCCGTATCATTGGGCTACCAAGATTTCAACAATAACATGCTTGCGGTGGAACGCCTTACCGCTATGGGGTACGAGGTCGAGCACCTCAATACCTATGCCACGGCATACCCCGAAACGCCGGTAGCACCCGAAAAGGAAGAATACGACACTACCGAGGAATACGAGGCGGCATACAAGGAGTACGAGCAGGATTTCAGCAACTATATGGAAAAATGCAAGTCAATTCATGAACGAATCGATACGGGCGAACTCACGTTTTATATCTGCATCGGGCAGAAAGAAATTACGCTGTGTTACATGGCAAGTGCTGCCGCCAATGCGGACATGGCTACCGAAAAACAACTTTCCCCGGTGGAAAAATTGGAACAGCAGGACAAACGTAACAAGGAAATAGCCGTCGAGAAAACCGTTGCAGACGCTAAGAAACAGATTTTGGACGTTGATACGTCTGAAAGCAAATTCACGCAGGACGAGGAAAAGATGATATATTTCTTCCTGCTGTCGTCTCTCCGCAGGGAACACTTCGGGGTATTCGGTATCGGGGAGAAAAAAGCCTACCAACACCTTGAGGACGAAGAAAAAATGAACATCATCGCCAACCTCACGGCCAAGCAGAAAGCCGTTATCCGCAGGGATTTCTTGATAGACAACTTCAAAGGCGCATACGGCAATAACGCTGCTGCGACCCTCTTGCTCGATTTTGCCCGTAAGCACATGCCCGACACGCTCGCCGAAATTGAAAGTGGATATAATGAGGTGTATGAGAAACGCCATAAACGTATCGAGGAACGCAAAGCCGCCTTGTTGGCAAAGGAACGGCAGACAAAGCCCGAAGAAGCCGCCGAGGCAGAAAATACACAACCCACGGCAGAGGTACAACCCGAAGAACATACGCAACCCGAAGAGGTCGCAGCTTGACCATAATTCAATAGTAGGACGGAGAAATCCGTCCTACTGTCTAACCAATCAAAAGAGGTAATGATGAAATGTAAGGACTGCAAACATTACAACGGTGCGACAATGCCCGGAGCGGGATTGTGCAATGCCACGCAGGCACGTACTTTTGCCACGACGGTCTGTTTCAATGGACTGTTCACCCCGAAAAAACGGCAAGACGAACCGGATAGCAAGACCGGGAAGAAATAGCGCAACGCTACAGAGAGAGAGCCGCAGGAGCGGCTGTCTTTTTTAGCACTGCCGTTGGCAGATCTCCCTTTTTATCCCTTCGTTTTCCTTTTGTACGGAAATCCCTTCGCCAACGGCTCTGCCCGTCGGGACATGCTTTTTCCGGTGCAAAGGTATTGCCTTGGAGGAACATTCAAGTACCGCTACGCTATTTGAACACAATTTTTCAGCAGCTTTCCCGATTTTCAATCGTCCATATTTCGCGGACGCTCAATACCGCAACTATAAAATTCTGCCCAAATTCCTTGCCTGTTTCTCCCTGAAAGGCAATCTTTAATGCACGTAAAAATCAAATCCCGACAGGAGAAGCCTGAAGGCTTCCGAAAGGAGGGAAAAAATAAACAGATTGTTCAACTGATTAATGTTAAGATTTTATGGAAATTCAATTTGCTATCGTGCGTTCCGAAAACAGAGAGTATTTGTGCTACAAAGCAGGTGAAGCGTATGTAGATGCCAGCAACCCTATGATTGCTTTTACCGCAGGTGAAGATGAATTTGAAATCGTAGAGCCGGACAGCTCTTTCAGACAGAAAGAATACGAGTTCAGAGGCGAACGGTATTACCTCGTACCACGGTTTTATCGCAATGGCTGGTTGGCTCTTATCTTGGTAATGGTGGAAGATGAAGACGAATATATCGTACTTTCCGTCAATTTGGAGGAAATGGATGCGCTCGGTTTGCCGGACCGTACCTTTATCGACGTGAACAATTACCCGGATGCGTTGGACTTTTTGGTAGAAAACAGATTGGCGACCGATTCCGGCTACAAACGCAGGAGCGGCTTCGTGGAATACCCTATGGCTATGTTGAACCTGCCGCTTCTTTATCAGCATAACCCGCAAATTTTCCAAAAAGCGAACATCGAGCCATTCGGAGAAGAATGCTTTTGAAAAGGATTGTTCCCAAAAATGAAAGTGTCGGGTTCCGAAGATTGAATGTACAAGATGGCGTACTGATAACACAGTCAGTGCGCTATCTCCTTTGTCTTTATCGCCCGCCTTCGTCCTTTTATAGTCAGCCTCCCGGATACCCCGCCACCGCCCGTTTCCTCTTATAATTGCATTCTTTCCCTTTTGTAGCGGCACGAGCCGCCTGTTTCTCCCGTCCGGCTTTCCCGTCCCTCACCGCACGGGTTTTATCCGATGCGAAAGTCGGTCGTCGCGCTTGATTCTCCGGCTTGAAGTGCACTTCTTGCAAATTCTTCCTTCCCAAGCGAAGCGTAATTGGCAAGAAGAGCCGTCGTATGAAGCTGTGCCGACGACCGTGTACTGCATCAGTAAAACCCCGAAGCGGTTCCAAAGGAAAGGGATCGAAAAAAGGGAAATAAATAATCAATAATTCACAAGACAATGGGAAAATACGATTTTATCAAGACAGGGAATCTGCTTTATTGGCATGACCCGGACAACGGTTTGTCCGATGGGGCTTACCGAGTGATTTCTGCACCGGAAAACATGGAAGACGACAGCATTATTCTGATTTCGTCCGGTACTTCGGAAGCGGAGGTTTTGCCTTCGGAATTATCGCCGATAAACACGGGCAGAAGTCATAAAGAGGATTTTTTGCGCTGGAAAGCGGAACGTGAAGCCGAAGGCATGGAGTTTTATAATCGCCTTTCCGAAGTCATGGAAACGGAGGACGATTTGGCCGTAGGCGACATGGTAGCATTTACAAACGATTATGGAGTAGTATTCGGCCCTCAAGAGGTATTAGCTTTCAGGAAGCCTTGGAATGGTGACAGATGCGTGTATCTTGACAGCGACGCCTATTGGTTTCCCGACCGTCCCGACCAGTTGACCCTCCTAAGCAAGAAAGGGGCGGAATGACAACGACAAACCCACCCGCCACAAAAACGGGTGGGTTCATTTCCCCTGCATGAAATCCCATGCTCTATTTTAATCGGCTCGCACGCACTCCACTCGTGCAGCGATTTCCTTTTCTATCGTTCCTATCCATTCCTCTCCGACACCGGCCTCCCGGCCGTATTCCGGGTAACGCGAAACGATGCCTATGGTCTTTTCTATGAACGGCTCTGCGGCCTTTATACCGTACCGGCGGGCTACTTCCAGCAGGTCTGCCGCAGTAATACCCTCTGTCCGGTTGTTGATAGTCATGCTGTGGCGGTTGACGTAATACGGTGCGTCCGGATCTACCGAGAACGTGTAGTCGTAGGCCGGAGCAACGTGCCAACGCCCGTCATCGCCCATCAGGAAGCTGAAATTCTTGTTATGGTCATCGACGTTCCCGCCCAGCACGTTCAGCACCATCAAGCGAAACAGTTGCCGGAGTTCCCCCGGCGGCACGCCGATACGGCAGGCCGCCTCGAATAGTGCTTCGTAAGAATCTGCCGGGGGGTTCATGGCAGCCAATGTCTGGATATGCACCTTCTTGCCGTTCCGGCGGTCGAAACGCTCGGTCAGGAAGTGCGCTGTCTGCTCACCTTCCAACAGGCGGCTCGGCATCATCTGAAGCCCGGCGTCTACGGCCATCAGGTAATAACTGTATTCTATCCGTGTCGTCGGCATCTTCTGGTGTTCGTCGAACTTGACGATCATCGGCGTGTAGCCCGGATAAGGGGTCGCCACCTGTCCGGAGTAACATTGTCCTTCCCCGAAATTGACGTTGACCACCGCTTTGGGCCGTCGTCCTCCTGCGGACGTTCCTACCTTGAACAGGCTTTCGACCATCAGGTTGCCCGATACCGGGACGTTGAACCGTCCGGCTTCCTCGAAAGCCTGCCGGGCCAGTTGGTAGAGGTCAGCGATCTCCACCTTGAACGGTGTCTCCAGTTCCTCGGCAGTGGGCGGGACGAACTCCAATGCCCCCATGCCGCGCCGTCCGATATAGGCGAGACGGTCGAGGGCGGACAAGTCCCTCATACGGATATGATGCACTTTGGCCCATTCGTTGAACACGGTGTTTCCCCAATGGTCGGGCAGCGAATCGGCTATGAACGAGGGCAGGCCGCCGAAAAGCCGCTCTTCATCGGGATAGACCGGCAGGCCGCGCTGTGCGGCAACCCCTTTTACCGGCGCACGGAGCGGGGCGATGTCGTAGCCGTCGCGGACATAATCGCTGTCGAAGTAGAAACAGGCTTTGCTGCGGTGTCCTTCCCGATTGGCGACAAGCGTGCCGACCTTTTTATCCCATAGGATTACATCGAGACTTTCTATCATTTCTTGCCCCTCCTAACTCGTTTAGGTATCAGTTTCTCGATTTCCCGAAGCGCCATCGGCGGCATGGGAAGTTCCGGCAGAATCTCCGCGAGCCGCTCTGCCTGACCGAGCGCACGCAGCAGGGAGATGAAATTGGCCAAGGTCAGGTTACGGCTGACCCCCTGCTCGAAATGGCTGATAGTCGTCTGGCTTACACCCGACTGTTCGGCCAGCTCCTTCTGGCTCATGCGGGCGGCCAGACGGTACTCCTTGACCCGCTTCGCCAAAAGCGTCAGCATATCGCTGTTTGTGGTATAGTTCGTTGTTTCCATAATGTCAATATATCACTATTTATATGCAAATATAACAACAATTATCCATATATAGATATATAAATTCTCTTTTTTAGCTTCCAGCCGTCCTTTTCTACCGCTTTCAGGTCTCCGTATTCTCTCCCGTCTGGCTTTCCCGTCCGTCACCGCACCGGTTTTTATCGGTGCAAATATGGGCTGTCGCGCCTGATTCCGTCGTTTTGAAGTGCATTTCTTGCAAATTCTTCCTTCTGCGAAGCGTAATTGGCAAGAAAAAACGTCGGAAAGGGCTTTTTCGCCAGCCCCGGAAAGCACCATAAAACCCGAAGCGGCTCCGGCAACAAGGAAGCCGAACAGAGGGAAAGAAAAACAATTATTAAAATTTAACAAATGAAGACATTAGAAGAATTATTGCAAGAACTGGGCTGCGAAGGTAGCGCATTCGACAGTACCGGAGAATTTACAAAAGCGGGAGAAAAGGCGTATGAACGCTTGGAGCACTTGCTGTATGACATAGAAAGTCTTACAGGCAAAAAGGTGACACCCATAATTGAGGAACTTGACAGAATATGCAACGAGAACTATTAAAATTCAAGAATATGGACATTAAAGAAAGCAAAGAATACCGCCTCGCCAAAGACTGGGAAATGGCGGTAAACAGTTTCAGTTTCAACCCCGAACGGTTCGCGGCGGCAATCCCGGACATGCACCCGACGCTTCAGCAAAGCCTGTACCGCCTGATTAAGGCGTGTATCAAGGTCATGGCGGACGAAACACGCCGTTACGATGACCGGAACCGGGCATCGCACGAGGAAGCGAAGCATATCATGGAATACCTCAATGAACACGGAAAAAATGTACCATTAATATAAAAACGACGATATGAAAACAACTAAGATTCAATTCAACGGCAGGTCTTATTACTCCCGCATCGTGGAATCTGTCGATGGCGAAGAATTGCTTATCGGTTCGACAATCCTGCTCGATGCCTTGCAGCCCGGCAGTTTCAATGACGAGAACGAAGGTTTTGCCAGTAAAGAAGCCGAAAGGATTTATGACGAGATTTTCTTCTTTACCGACGAGAGAACGCTTCAGCTTCCCGAAAACGAGTTGATAGCCGAACTCAAAAAGGATAACCCCGATTGGTTCGAGTAAATCATGGAATAATAATTTATAAACTTAGAATTATGGAAAAAGAATATGTAATGCAGGTCGCACAGACCATTAAGGAACAGTTAGTAGCGTTAACCCCCATGACCGTCCTCATGTCGTGGGGTATCAAAGAGTTTGCCGCCACCCTATACAGGGATTTGCCGGCACTCCGCATTAAGGTGAACGGACGGCTGCACGCAGGGTACGTCATCGTCGCACTCAACGGATCGGATTATTACGAGGTCTATCTTGTGAAAGGAATGGAGGTGGAATGTGTGAACGAAGAGGTTTGTTTCGACGAGTTGGGAGACGTTATCGACCGGGCTATCGAGAGCGGCACGGACAAAGCCGAGTACGATAAATTCTGCGAACAGGAGCGACAGAATTTATATGTAACTGTTGTCACTGTCTGATTCCTCTTTTT
>ERZ1673743.169-NODE-169-length-114062-cov-6.915751_pt1 | contig 114062 bp, 104 predicted proteins | sample MGYA00580197_ERZ1673743 | MGnify/ENA primary metagenome ERZ1673743 (study PRJEB41218, sample SAMN15661795) | gut metagenome | host: Homo sapiens | place: Canada: London | collected 2015-08-20/2019-03-30 | study: EMG produced TPA metagenomics assembly of...
ATCTTAAAAATATTTTTACCAATGTTTATATCAAGGATGTGGTAGAGCGAAACAGGATTCAAAATGTTGATGAAATCGGCACTTTGGTGGATATTCTTGCTTCTGCCATTGGAGCACCTACCAATCCGACAAAAATATCAAATACTTTCAAAAGTGAGAGAGGCATCAATTACAGCAATAAAACCATATCCAATCATATTGATTATCTGGCAGAAGCATTTTTGATTTCTAAAGCGAATCGGTATGATATTAAGGGGAGAAAATATGTAGGAGCAAATCTGAAATACTATTTTTCGGATGTTGGACTTAGAAATGCCAGACTAAACTTCAGACAGCAGGAGCCGACTCATATTTTGGAGAACATTGTTTATAATGAACTGCTTGTGCGTGGTTACAATGTGGATGTTGGTATTGTGGATGTATTTGCAAAGAATAGTGAAGGAAAGAGGGTCCATAAGCAATTAGAGGTCGATTTTGTAGTGAACCAGGGCAGTCAGAGATATTATATTCAAGTGGCTTATGATATGATCTCTGAGGAAAAGCAGATGCAGGAACTTAATTCATTCCGAAATATTCCGGATTCATTTAAGAAGATTGTTATAGTGAATGGAACGAAAAAGCCTTGGAGAAATGAGGAAGGCTTTGTGATCATGGGTATGAAATATTTTCTGCTCAATGAGGACAGTTTGGAGTTTTAGTATGCATTGATTTCATTTGTGAGAAATAAAACAAATCTTTGATACATGGATACATGGAAATGATAATTACAATGTAAAAAATGATGGCATAATTACAAAGTTCGGTGTAAAAAATGTGATAAACGAGCAAAAGTTCGTCGCATTTTTTGTAAATATGGCTCGTCAATCTGCCATTGTATGCGATAGATCTGATTACAGCGTTTTAGTATTCTGTGGGGCTGCTTATGGATGATTACAGAGCAGAATACTTCCGGACGCATTTCATATGTTGCAATTGATTATGCGGATGAACAGTCCAGGCCAAGGCCAGGAAAGAAGCTGGAAGAAATAATGGAGTACAGATAGGACATGGAGAGCGTGAAAAAAGAGACAGCATATTATCATCTTCCCGGGTTGTTTGAATTTTATGAGTTTTACAGTGTCTTTTTACCGCTGTTTTATGATCACCGGGAATATTTTTATGACTGGTGTGAAATTGGATCTGTCTATGGGGCACCCTCGGACTGTATCTGGGGCGGAGGACGGACATCCTTTGGAGATCATGACCCTTTGGAGGCTCTTTCTCTCATGGAGAAATATGGAATTTCTGCCAGACTGACTTTCAGCAATTCGTTACTTACAGAAGGACATCTTTCAGATAAAAAATGCAATGACCTCTGCAGACTGTTTGATGCGGGCAGCAAAATCAGGAATGGAGTTATTATTCATTCGGATCTACTGCTGGATTACTTAAAAGAAAAGTACCCAAATCTCTATTTTGTTTCTTCTACGACCAAAGTACTGACAGATTTTCAACAGTTCAGAGAAGAAGTGGAGAGATCAGAGTTCCTGTATGTGGTGCCGGATTTCCGGTTAAATAAAGCTTTTGACAGACTGCAGACACTGACAGAGGAGCAAAGGGACAAGGTAGAATTTCTGTGTAATGAGTGCTGTTTCTTTGGGTGTAAAGACAGAAAACGCTGCTACGAAGCAGTCAGCAGAAAGAATCTGGGGGAAGTCTGTCCTGATTTTTCCTGCAAGGCACCGGATATCAGGGAGGGTTATCGCTTTTCCAAAGCAATGGAAAATCCGGGATTTATCGGTATTGACGACATAAGGAATGTGTATCTGCCTATGGGATTTTCCAACTTCAAGATTGAAGGCCGGGGACTTGGCAGTGCACTGATACTGGAGTTTCTTCTTTATTATATGACAAAGCCGGAGTATCAGCTTCGGGTCAGGGAAGAAATCTACCTTGATAATATGCTGGATCTGTTTTAAAAGAGATCTTCCTGTCATGTGGGCCGGAGGAAAAGCTTTTCCAGGAAACATGCGTGACTCATAAATTTCACAGAAGTTTCACAAATAATTAGCACTCACCTGTTGACAGTGCTAACAACTGGTGTTATAGTATCAATAGAACATGAGTAGGAGGTGTGCGTATGAACATCAATAAATTTACCCAGAAATCTATGGAAGCCGTACAGGGATGTGAGAAAATTGCCAGCGATTACGGCAATCAGGAAATAGAGCAGGAGCATCTTCTTTATAGTCTGCTGACTATGGAGGACAGCCTGATTTTAAAAATGATCGAGAAGATGGAGATCAACCAGCAGTACTTTGTGAACAAAGTCGAAGAGATGATCAGTAAGAGAACCAAGGTTCAGGGAGGACAGTCCTATGTGGGGCAGTATCTGAACAAGGTACTGATCTCTGCTGAGGATGAGATGAAGGTGTTTGGAGATGAGTATGTCTCTGTGGAACATCTGATGCTCGCCATGATCAAGTATCCGAGTCCTTCCATGAAGGAGCTGTTCCGTGAGTTTGGCATCACCAGAGAGCGGTTTTTACAGGCATTGTCTACGGTAAGAGGCAATCAGAGAGTTACCAGCGACAATCCGGAGGCGACCTATGATACACTTACCAAATACGGACAGGATCTGGTAGAGAAAGCCAGAGACCAGAAGCTGGATCCGGTTATTGGCAGGGATAACGAGATCAGGAATGTGATCCGTATCCTTTCCCGTAAGACGAAGAACAACCCGGTTCTGATCGGTGAGCCTGGTGTAGGTAAGACAGCAGTTGTAGAAGGTCTGGCACAGCGTATTGTGAAAGGTGATGTACCGCAGGGACTGAAGGATAAGAAGATTTTTGCACTGGACATGGGAGCACTGGTAGCGGGTGCCAAGTACAGAGGAGAATTTGAGGAGCGTCTGAAAGCGGTTCTTGAGGATGTGAAGAACAGTGAGGGACAGATCATTCTGTTCATTGATGAGCTGCATACCATTGTTGGTGCAGGCAAGACAGATGGTGCACTGGATGCCGGTAATATGTTAAAGCCTATGCTGGCAAGAGGTGAGCTGCACTGTATCGGGGCAACTACGTTGGACGAGTATCGTCAGTATATTGAGAAGGATGCAGCACTGGAGCGTCGTTTCCAGCCGGTTATGGTAGAGGAGCCTACTGTTGAGGATACTATTTCCATTCTCCGTGGACTGAAAGAGAGATATGAGGTCTACCATGGTGTCAAGATCATGGACAATGCCCTCGTCAGTGCAGCAGTGCTTTCTCACAGATACATTTCTGACAGGTTCCTGCCGGATAAGGCGATTGACCTGGTGGATGAAGCCTGTGCCCTGATCAAGACGGAGCTGGACTCCATGCCTACAGAGCTGGATGAGCTGAAGCGTAAGATCGACCAGCTTTCAATTGAAGAGATCGCCCTGAAAAAGGAGGATGACAGACTCAGTCAGGAGAGACTGGAGGATCTTCAGAAGGAACTGGCTGAGCTGAAGGAAGAGTTCAGTAACAGAAAGGCACAGTGGGAGAATGAAAAGGCTTCCGTTGAGAAGCTGTCAAAGCTCCGTGAGGAAATTGAAAATGTTAATAATCAGATAGAGATTGCTCAGCGGGAGGGTGATTTTGCCAAGGCCAGTGAGCTGAACTACAGTACCCTTCCAAGCCTGAAGAAGCAGCTTGAGATCGAGGAAGCAAACGTAAAGAATAAGGATCTTTCCCTGGTTCATGAGAGCGTATCCGAAGAGGAGATCGCAAGGATCATTTCCAGATGGACAGGTATCCCGGTTGCCAAGCTGACGGAGAGTGAACGAAACAAGACACTGCATCTGGATGAGGAGCTGCATAAGAGAGTGATCGGACAGGATGAGGGTGTTACGAAGGTGACAGAGGCGATCATCCGTTCCAAGGCAGGTATCAAGGATCCCAGAAAGCCGATCGGTTCCTTCCTGTTCCTCGGACCTACCGGTGTAGGTAAGACAGAGCTTGCCAAGGCTCTGGCAGCAGCCCTGTTTGATGATGAGAACAATATGGTGCGTATCGATATGAGCGAGTACATGGAGAAATATTCTGTGTCCAGACTGATCGGAGCGCCTCCTGGATATGTTGGTTATGAAGAGGGCGGACAGCTGACAGAGGCCGTCAGGAGGAAACCGTATTCCGTTGTCCTGTTTGATGAGATCGAAAAGGCTCATCCGGATGTATTTAATGTACTTCTGCAGGTACTGGATGATGGACGTATCACGGATTCCCAGGGACGTACCGTAGACTTTAAGAATACGATCCTGATCATGACCTCCAATATCGGAGCATCCTATCTGCTGGATGGAATTGATGAGAAGGGCAATATCAGTGAAGAAGCGGAAAAGCAGGTTATGAATGATCTGCGTGCCCACTTCAGACCGGAATTCCTGAACCGTCTGGACGAAACGATTTTGTTCAAACCATTGACCAGAGATAATATCGGTGGCATAATTAAACTTATCATTGCAGACCTGAATAAGAGACTTGCAGATAAGGAGCTTACCGTAAAGCTGACTCCGGAAGCAGAGAACCTGATCGTGGAGAATGCCTATGATCCGGTTTATGGTGCAAGGCCCTTGAAGCGATATGTACAGAAATATGTTGAAACACTGGCAGCCAAGCTGATCCTTGCTGATGAGACGGATGAGGGTGATACGATCCTGATCGATGCAGTGAACGGAGAGCTTACAGCCAGGGTGGAGAAGAAAGCATAAGGACTGCAGAAACAGACAGGAGGTTACAGGATGTTACCGCAGGACGCAGATATGCTTTTGAGTATTATAAATATGAAGCTCCGTGATTTTTATGGAAGTCTGGATGCTCTGTGTGAGGATCTGGATGAGGATAAGGAGCAGATACAGAAGACGCTTTCCGGGATAGGATATACCTACGATGGAGAGAAGAATCAGTTTATTGCAGGATAGCCGTAAGGCTATCCTGTTCTTTGTGTGCGCAGAAGGAAAACAAGCGGCTTCGAGAGCGGCCACGGCAGAAGGAAAACAAGCGGCTGCATAGGCAGCAGTGTATATAGAGGAGTTTGATTATTGGAAGAGCAGTTTGATGAATATGATGCAGCCAGAGAAAGAAGGCAGCGCCGGCTCGCAGAGATGAAGCGTAAGAAGAAGCAGCAGGCACTGTTTCGGAAGTACTTCCGCTTTGGTGCAATTGGAGCTGTAGTTTTTATAGCTGTTCTGGTTGTTCTGATCGGTAATGGTATTTCAAAAAGAAATAAGAATAAAGAACAGCAGGGTGTACAGACAGAAACAGCAGAGCTTCAGGCAGTGGCGGGCACAGAAGCAGAGGAGTCCTTACCTTTAGCAGATCAGAAAGAGCCAGCAGAAGTACAGGCAGCAGAGCCTGAAGAAAATAAAATATATGAGGCGACAGAATCTCCGGATATGAAAGCAGTCAGCGAGGAGGTCGTCAGCAGCAATGCCATTTTTATCGATCTGAGTAAAAACGAGATCCTTGCACAGCGGGCAGCCAGACAGGTCATTGATCCGGCATCCATGACCAAGATCCTGACGGTACTTGTGGCAGCAGAGCAGATTGAGGAAAAGAATCTTGACGATAAAGTGACGATCACTATAGATATTACAGACTACAGCTACAGTAACGACTGCAGCAGTGTGGGCTTCGCAGAGAATGAAAGGGTGACAGTACAGGATCTTTTCTATGGAACGATCCTGCCCTCCGGCGCAGATGCTGCACTGGCACTGGCAACCTATGTGGCCGGAAGTCAGGAGGCATTTGTGGAGCTGATGAATGAAAAGCTGCAGAAGCTTGGCCTTTCTGACACGGCACATTTTACCAACTGTGTCGGATTATATGATGAGGCACATCGCTGCACAGTTTATGATATGGCGATGATCATGGAAGCGGCGATGGATAATCCACTTTGCAGAGAGGTTATGTCAGCACATACTTATACGACATCTGCTACGGCAGAGCACCCGGATGGGATTACCATATCCAACTGGTTTCTGCGCCGGATCGAGGATAAGGAAACCGGGGCAGAGATCGTCTGTGGCAAGACCGGGTATGTGGTGCAGTCCGGAAACTGTGCAGCCAGCTATGGAGAGGATCAGAACGGAAACGGTTATATCTGTGTGACTGCCGATTCTACCAGTGCATGGCGGTGTATTTATGACCATGTGGCACTGTACAGTGAATTTACAGCCTAAGCTGCCTTAAGAAAATCTTTAGACAGCTTTAAGAATGGCTACAGTTTTTTTGAAGAAATTTTTGCTATAATCACGTTATAGCTGTGAGAGGTGATGTGATATGCAAAAAGAAGAACTTGAATTTATTGATGTAGCAGAAGAACCAAAGAAAACAGAGAAGAAAAGAAGACGTGCGATAAGTCAGAAGGAGGCAGATAAAAGAGGACAGATCTTTGCCATGCTTCTGCTTACTGTGGTATTGTGCGCAGCAGTTTATGCTCTGATCAGGACGCTTGGGATCGGTGTATAGACTGAATGTCAGAAGCATATAGATAGGATAAGAGAGCAAAAGAGGGAGATTTCCTTCATGAGCCTTACGAAAAGAATCCTGTCCTGTATGCTTCTTTTATTATTGCTTGCTCTGGTTTTGCTTAATGCCTGGCACGGAGAGCAGGAAAAGAGGCAGGAAAAAACAGATTTTTCAGCAGTTTTCTGTGAAGGAGAGGAAATCCGGGAAACACTGGCAGATGCAGAACAGGTGGAAGAGCCTGAAAATAAGAAAATAGCCATCACCTTTGATGACGGTCCACATCCGGTATATACGAAGCAGCTTCTGGATGGCCTTCTGGAGCGAAAGGTGAAGGCTACTTTTTTTGTGACCGGGGAACAGGCAGAAAACTATCCGGAGCTGATTGAAAGAATGGACGAAGAAGGACATCTGATTGGAAATCACACTTACAGCCATGTACAGCTGCGCCCCTCCAACAGAGATACATTTAAGGAGGAACTGATCAGAACCAATCAGGTGATTTATGATATTACCGGAAAGGAGACGGAATATGTAAGGCCGCCTTATGGCGCATGGGACAAAATCTTTGAAACAGAACTGAATATGTTTCCTGTACTCTGGACTGTGGATCCTCTGGACTGGTGTTCATCCAATGCCGGCTGTATCGCAAGAAGCATTCTGGCAAAAGCTGGAGAAAATGATATTATCCTCATGCATGATGAGTATGAATCTACTGTGCAGGCTGCACTCATGGTAGTGGATCAGTTATTGAAGGAGGGGTACGAATTTGTAACGGTGGATGAAATTTTGTTTGACTGATCTGATTTCATAGATCATCATTGAGTTCGTAGCCTCTCTATGTTACACTGAAATCCAAAGAAACTGCATAACAGAGGGGAATAAAGATGAAGTGTACATGGAAAAGAAAACAGGGCTGGTTTCTGGCGATCCTGCTGGCAGCAGTATTTGTATCTGCAGGCTGCACAGGAAAAGCTGACGCAGATTTACCGGCAGGAGCAGAAGGCGAAGTGAAGCAGCAGGAAGCAGGACAGACAGATGCACAGGCAGATGAGGATCTGAGCGCAGAGGACGAAACCGGCAGGGAAGATCAGGCAGAGGATGTGCTGCTCCTTGCAGGAAGGAAGAAGGTCGTAGGTGTGCAGCCGGATGGCACAGCAGACCTTTTGTACGAAGCCGGGGAAGGATATTATGTGCAGAGTGCAGTCTATGGGGACGGAATAGTGTTTGTGGCTGTTTATCAGGAGCAGAATTCCGAAAGCACAGACAGCGGGGAGCTGGAACGCAGGCTGTGTGCGGTAGAGGACGGAGAGGAAACAGTACTCCTGGATATTGATGACACGATGAGCTGGGCACTGCAGATGGAGTACGTGGACGGAAGCCTGATCGTAGAGTACGTGATGGAAGATTATGCGAATTTTAATAATTCCTCCGAAACAAAGGTCATCGATTTTACGAAAACGTCAGAGGGCTGGCAGCAGGGAGACAGGTATCAGAAGCTTGCAGAGCTTCCGGGCTTTGCAGAAGGAAGCATTTATGCAAACTGGAAAAGAGCACTGGAGTCACTGAAATCATGCGGTGAACTGATCACCTTTGACAGTGAGGGAAACCGTCTGATCAGCTATGATACGGATGGAAATCTTCTCTGGGAATCTGCACTGCTTCAGGATACGTATGATGTGGATGAGGTAAACAGTGATTATACGGTATATAGCTACACAGATTACCCGGAAGAGGACAGATATGATCTGTATGATGGAAGTCTGATCCTGCATGATAATAGAACAGGGGAAGAGCAGACACTCTTTACCTGGAATGAGAAGTCAGAGGATAAAAGGGCAATACCGTTAAAGCTTACAGAGGATAAGCTGTACTATTATCAGAGTGAGGAAAAACAGGAAGAAAGGGAAGTATTCGACAGGAAACAGATCTACAGCTATGAGCTTAAGACAGGAGAAGAAACCTTTCTGTATGAGGCGGGAAGACTTGCCGGACCGCCGATGAATACGATCACTGCAGGAGTCAGTGGTTTTGATGTTTATCAGGGAAGGTATTATTTTGCTGCCATGGAAGAGGACAGCATTGGCTGGGCTGTGCTTTCAGAAGACGAAATCGGGAAAACCCCGGCCGGGGGAAAGTCTTATCCCGGAGCATACCTTTCTGTATGGGATGAGAAACGTGATTTCAGACAGTATGGAACAGTAGAAGGCATTAAAAAAACAGTTATCAGTGACAGCTATGACATCGATGTTTATGAGTATTATCAGGAATGCTTTAAGCTGGATCCCTCCTATGAGCAGGCAGAACGGATCAATGAGACCCTGAAGGAGATCTGGGAAGGGGATATCCGGTATGCGGAAGATGGAGCAGCACAGGAGCTCTCTTATCTGACCGGGAATGACGAACTGGATGGATATTCCAGGAGCATGTATCCTTTATCTTATGATAATGAACTGAGCCGGGTGGAAGTGCTTGGAGCAGACTATCTGACAGTGGATTACAGCGGTTATGAATACACTGGCGGTGCCCATGGCTATCCCTATCGCAGCCATTATCTGTTTGATCTGACTACAGGAGAGGAAAAGACACTGGCAGATCTGTATCAGGGAAGTGTAGAGGAGTTTAAGGATATTGTGGCACAGTACAGTGTACAGAACTGGAAGGACAATCCGGATCCTTATTTCGGCTGGGACAGTGAGGATGCCGCCTATGCAGACCTTTACGATAACGCATCGCTGGATATGCTGATGCGTTATGGGACAGATGGAATTGTGATCGAGTATTCGCCTTATGAATATGGACCTTATGCATCCGGATATATTGGAGTAGAGATCCCCTATGAGGCATTGAATATTAATCTGTAATGTTGTATACTAAAATAAGTAGAAAGGCCTGCGGAAGGGATTCTGCAGGCTTTTTTCCTGTAGATTTGAAGAAGAAAGGAATGAAGTTATGCATTCGCCTTTGGAAATAGCAAAGAATTTTGTGGAGATCGGACTCCACAAGGTAAGGCTGTCAGCCTTCAAGATGCTTGTGCTTGGTATTTTTGCCGGCATTTATATCGGCTTTGCGGGGATCGCATCAACGACAGCCTCAGCAACGATAGAGAATCCTTCTGTGGCAAGGCTGTTAAGTGCCTGTGTATTCCCTGCCGGTATGGCAATGGTGCTGATCGCCGGAAGTGAGCTGTTTACCGGAAATAACCTGATCATTATCTCTCTTTTGGAAAAGAAGATTAAACTGACAGAAATGCTGAAGAACTGGTTCTTCGTATTTGCGGGCAATTTTATCGGTGCTTCCTTTGTGGCAGTGATGGTAGTATATGCCGGAATCCCGGGACTCTATGATGGCAGGCTTGCTGAAAAGATGGTGGCAGCCGCACTGACGAGAGTGAATCAGACTTTTCCAGAAGCCTTTGCCAGAGGTGTTCTCTGTAATATCCTGGTCTGTGTAGCGGTGTGGGGAGCTTTTGCAGCGAAGAAGGTATCCGGCAAGCTCCTGATGAGCTTCTGGCCGGTCATGCTGTTTGTACTTTGTGGGTTTGAGCACAGTATCGCAGATATTTATTTTGGGGTATCCGGGCTTCTGACCATGCCGAAATATGGAGTCAGTGGGGATGCCCTGACACTTGCAAGCTTTCTGCTGAAAAACCTGCTCCCGGTAACACTGGGCAATATCGCAGGCGGTGCAGGTATTGTGGGATGTGGCTACTGGGCTATGTATTTACGTCATACACCGGGATATGTACAGCCGATTGAACAGGAACAGGAAGAGATCGACGCGGCAGAGGAGTATTAAGAAATGGATTTATTTGAATATATGAGGAGCACGAGTATGGAAAGGGAAGCTCCTCTGGCAGCAAGACTGCGGCCAAGGACACTGGACGAGGTCGTAGGACAGCAGCACATCATCGGTAGGGACAAGCTGCTTTACCGGGCGATCAAGGCAGACAAGCTCAGCTCCATTATTTTTTACGGACCGCCGGGAACCGGCAAGACGACTCTTGCCAAGGTTATCGCCGGAACGACCAGTGCGGAATTTACCCAGATCAATGCCACGGTAGCCGGTAAGAAAGACATGGAGGATGTAATAAAGGCGGCGAAGGATACCCTTGGCATGTATGGAAAGAAGACTATTCTTTTCATAGATGAGATCCACCGCTTTAACAAGAGCCAGCAGGATTATCTGCTTCCTTTTGTGGAAGATGGTACAGTGATCCTGATCGGGGCGACGACGGAGAATCCTTATTTTGAGGTGAACGGGGCGCTGATCTCAAGGTCCATTATTTTTGAACTGAAGCCACTTTCTGCTGAGGATATCAAGGAGCTGATCCATCGTGCCGTTTATGACAAAGAGAGAGGAATGGGGGCATATGATGCAGAGATCGATGAAGATGCCCTTAATTTTCTTGCGGATATTTCAGGGGGAGATGCCAGACATGCACTGAATGCGGTGGAGCTTGGCATCATGACGACAGAGAGGGCACCAGATGGAAAGATCCATATCACGCTTCCGGTAGCACAGGAATGTATCCAGAAGCGGGCAGTCAGATATGACAAATCCGGGGACAACCATTATGACACCGTATCGGCTTTTATCAAAAGTATGCGGGGCTCTGATCCGGATGCGGCGGTGTATTATCTGGCAAGGATGCTGTACGCAGGAGAGAGCGTGACCTTTATTGCAAGGCGTATCATGATCTGTGCTTCTGAGGATGTGGGAATGGCAGATCCACAGGCGATCCAGGTTGCGGTAAGTGCTTCTCTTGCGGTAGAAAGAGTGGGGATGCCGGAAGCACAGATCATACTGTCAGAGGCGGCCATGTATGTGGCCTGCGCACCAAAGAGCAATGCCTGTGTGGCGGCCATAGGAGAAGCGATGAGTGAAGTAGAAAGGTCAGGAAATCTTCCGATTCCTCCGCATCTGCAGGATGCCCATTATAAGAGCGCTGCGAAGCTGGGACACGGAAGCGGATATCTGTATGCCCATGATTATCCGAACAATTATGTAAAACAGCAGTATCTTCCCTATGAACTGAACGGTAAGGAATTTTACCATCCGTCAGGAAACGGATATGAGGTGAAGATTAAGGAACATATGAGCCGTCTGAAAAGAGAAGCGGCAGAGCCGGATAAGAAGACCAATCAGGCTGATCCAAGATGAAGAAAGAGCATGAAGAGGGAAAAAGGAACGGAGATATGAGTGAGACGACCGGGAAAAAACCAGCCGTAAAGAAAAAAGTGCGAAGGAAAGGAAAAAGAAGGGTGTCGCTCAGAAGAAGGATCCTGACGATCCTGGCAATTCTGATGCCAGCAGCACTAATAGCAGGTGTTATTTTATATTTCCTTGTGTTCAGGGAAAACGCCGGAAAAGAAATTACAGAAGTGCCGGGGAATGATATACAGATACAGGAAAAGCCGGAGGAAGAAGCACCACAGAAGGGAATCGGGTCAAACATCATAAACCATATCCTGACGGCAGAATCTGCCGTGGAGGAATCCTATCAGAAAAGACCTAAGACAGTAGAGATCACGGAGGAGAATGCAGCAGATTTTGCAACGCTGGAGTCCTGTCTGATCGATGGCTCTGCAGGCAAGGTCAATGTGAAGGTCAAGGGAGAGGGAATACCTGCCAGTGATGATAAGTATTATTATCTGTTTGCTCTCAATACTTATGATAATACGATCCCGGATGATGCCGAATATCTTTCCAGGCTTTATAAGGATGAAGGGACAGAATTCTCTACACCATTAAATTACAATTATTCCACCAGTAAGCTTTACAAGAAATTTGTTGTGGCGGTGAAGAAGGATGGAAAGTATCTGGCAGTGACCGGACCAAGGTATATCACCAATCCGGAGGCGATCGCTAAATATGGTTCCGTTTATCAGGTGCCTGCAACGAAAAAGGGACTTCTTGTGGATCCCAACAAGCTCAGAGGAAACGAACTGGATGATCTTGGGATCAAGCAGGCTGCCTATAATATTCCGGTAGCAAGACTGCTCGGCCCGAGTACCCACAGTGCCTACCCGACGATCCAGTATACTTATAACGGAAGAACCTACACACTGAACGGACAGGTGATCGCAGAGTATGATCTTGTGTTCAGTACACTGACAGCCAAGGGGATCTCTACGACAGCAATTATCCTGAATAATTATTCCGGTTCCTATCCACAGCTCATTCATCCGAAGTCCAGAAGCTATGGGGCAGCTCCCTATTATATGTTCAATGGAGCAGAGGAATCCGGAGTGGACTATATGGCGGCGATCGGTACTTTCCTGGCAGAGAGATATTCCGGTAACAGCCACGGGCGGATCTCCAACTGGGTCATTGCCAATGAGATCAATGCCAGAAAAGAATGGAATTATATGGAGCGTGTGGGCACCTCAGAATATGTGGAGGAATATGCCAAGGCTTTCCGGGTTTTCTATACTGCGATCAAGAGTGTCAGCAGCAGTGCCAAAGTATACATGCCGATCGATCAGCAGTGGGACAGGAATCTGAAGAACAATACGAACTATGATGGCCGTGATATTGTGGATGAATTTAACAGAAATATTAAGTCCTCGGGAAATATTGACTGGGGTCTTTCCCAGCATCCTTACAATGTACCTCTGACAGAGGCAAGGATCTGGAAGTCAAATAAGCTGGTCACCCACAGTGCGGATACGTCCATGATCACAATGGCCAATATCGAGGTGCTGACCAATTATATGGCGCAGGATGCCTACCGGACAGATGACGGAGAGGTCAGAAGCATTATCCTGAGTGAACAGGGCTACACCTCCACAGCAGGGGAGGCACTGCAGGCAGCTGCGATCGCCTATGCGTATTACCGGGTAGAGAATAACCCTCATATTGATGGTTTCCTCTTAAACCGTGAGACCGATGCTTCAGAAGAAGTGGCACAGGGACTTGCCTTTGGGTTAAACCATGCAAACGGAAGTCCAAAGCAGTCCTACAATGTATATAAATATATAGATACACCAAATCATGCCCAGTATACGGATTTCGCCAAGTCGATCATTGGTATATCCAGCTGGAGTGAGATCATGAGATAAAAAGAACCGCAGGAGCAGTGATGCACCTGCGGTTCTTTGCATAGGCGTTACATTCAGAACAGCTGCTCTATCAGGTACTGATAGATTTCCTGGTTTTTTTTCTGCCAGTTGTCACAGATGGCAGCAGCTGTTTCTTCTACAGGGACGGAAATGATCAGGTCGACAAGCGTGACATTTCCTTCCTTGGCCTTTAAATGGGCTTCGTATTCGCCGGAGGTTGACTTGTAGTAGTCGGCAAGTATAGAAACCTCATTACGAAGCTCCATTTCATTTTCTTTCAGATATTCATCAATTTCCTGTCGGATAGAAGCACTGATCTGTTGGGAAAAGAAATCCAGGGTCTGCTTTCCATCCTTTGTCAGCAGAAGCTGGGTTCTGTTCCGGACCGTTCTGGCATCTACGAGACCGGTATCTGTAAGCTCCCGGATGACCTGTTGCAGGGTAAGAAAGTTGGTATATTCCCTTGTCAGGATAAAATCGCTGATCTGGGCAGCAGTCAGAGGGAAGCTGACCCTGTTCAGCATATAAAGTACGATCAGTTTATATAAAGTTAAGGGATCTGACATAATAAAAACTCCGTTTCAAAATAAGCTAAAAAATAGATTCATCGGAACTGCTGCCCGGAAACAGGGCACCCTGAAAGGCATTCTGTTCTCTCATCTGTTTGTGCAGGGCATTTAATACTCCTCTTTTATCAAGGCTCCAGAGTGGTGCGGTCAGGAGGGAGCGGCTGCCGTCTCCAGTGACACGGTGTACTACAATATCCGGAGAAAGAAGCATAAGGCACCTGATCAGTACAGCCAGGTAATCATCACGGTCTGGAAAAAGACAGATGGAAGCAGGATCCCTTTCATACAGGTCAGCAAGATCTGTGTCTTTCAGGATATGAAGAAGCTGCAGCTTGACTCCGGATACTGGCAGGGTATTCAGGTAAGAAACGGAAGCGTACATATCCTCATCTGTTTCACCAGGAAGACCGAGGATCAGATGAACTATGACCGGTATATCAAGGGTAGCCAGACTGTGAACGGCCTTTTCAAAGCAGGGCAGCTCATATCCTCTCCGGATAAAGCGTGCCGTCTTTTCGTGGATGGTCTGAAGGCCAAGCTCAATCCAGATCAGCTTGTCGGGATATTCATCCTTCAGCCGGCTAAGCAGGGATAGCACCTCATCCGGCAGGCAGTCAGGTCTTGTGGCAATGGAAATGCCGATGATCTCTTCAAGCTCAAGGGTACCTCGGTAGATCTGTTCCAGGTAGGAAACAGGACCATAGGTATTGGTAAAGGCCTGAAAATAAGCCATAAACCGGGAGCCGGTCTGCTTGTGGTGGAAGAGAGACTTTCCCTTCTCAAGACTCTCACGGATGGAAGATCTGTCAAGAAGAGGAGCGGCAAAATCACCGCTCCCTCCACTGCTGCAGAAGATACAGCCTCCTCTGCCTAAGGTTCCGTCCCTGTTTGGACAGGTCAGTCCGGCATTCAGAGAGATCTTATATATTTTCTGTGAAAACTTCTGCTTAAAAAAGGCATCCAGAGAATAGTAGGGCTTGTCCAGCCAGTATTCCGGAAGAGAAACCTTATTTTCTGCAGAAAAATCTGATACTGACATAGTTATCTTTCAATATGGGATCTGACAGCTTCTGCAACAACCTCTGCTACTCTGGGATTAAAGGCTTCCGGCATGATGTTGTCTTCGTTTAATTCTTCATCAGGAACAAGGGAAGCGATAGCGTTTGCAGCGGCAAGCTTCATTTCTTCGGTGATCTTTGCAGCACGTCCTTCCAGGGCGCCCTTGAAGATTCCGGGGAAAGCTACTACATTGTTGACCTGATTGGGGAAGTCACTGCGTCCGGTACCAACGACCTTTGCACCGGCAGCCTTTGCAATATCTGGCATGATCTCGGGAACCGGATTTGCCATGGCAAAGAGAATGGCATCCTTGTTCATGGAGGCTACCATTTCGGGAGTCACAATGCCGGGAGCGGAAACACCAACAAAAATATCTGCACCCTTCATGGCATCTGCAAGAGTACCGGTCTGCTGCTCAAGATTGGTAAGCTCAGCCATTTTCTGCTGCATCCAGTTCAGTCCCTCTGTCTTTTTGGAGACGATACCAACCTTGTCACACATGGTAATATGAGGAAATCCGTATGTCAGAAGAAGCCTGGTAATGGCAACACCGGCACTTCCGGCTCCATTTACCACGATACGGCAGTCTTCCTTTTTCTTGCCAACTACCTTCAGGGCATTGATGATGCCGGCAAGCACAACGATGGCTGTACCATGCTGGTCATCATGGAAGACAGGGATGTCAAGGATTTCTTTTAAGCGTTCTTCTATTTCAAAGCATCTGGGAGCACTGATGTCTTCCAGATTGATGCCGCCAAAGCCGGGGGCAAGATAGGTCACAGCCTTGATAATCTCCTCCGTATCCTGAGTATCAAGACAGATCGGAACTGCATTGACACCGCCAAATTCCTTGAACAGAACAGCTTTTCCCTCCATGACCGGCATAGCGGCATAGGGACCGATATTGCCAAGACCGAGAACGGCACTGCCATCGGATACAACAGCGACAGTATTTGCTTTCATGGTATATTTGTAAGCAGCCTCCTTATCCTGTGCAATCACCTTACAGGGCTCTGCAACACCGGGCGTATAGGCAAGGGAAAGATCTTCTCTTGATTGGACAGGGGACTTGGCTACGATCTCAAGCTTGCCATTCCATTCTTCATGAAGCTTCAGGGCTTTTTCATTTATTGTCATGACGAATACCTCACTTTTCATTTTTATACATCATTTCTATCATATATTATTTCGGACGGGGGTGCAAGGGAAGGAAAAATAAAATGTGCTTTCTGAAAAATGTGATATCGTGAATTAACCTTTACATGTAAGATATAATATGCTATTATAAGTAGTAATTAAAACTATGTTATAAAATGTTAAATAATAAATGAAATAGTTTTGGAGGTTCTGATGAAATATAAAATTGTGATTGACAGCTGCGGTGAACTGCCTTTTCAGTACCAGAATGATATCCGCTTTGAGCGTGTGCCCCTTGGCCTTGAGGTAGAAGGGGAAGTGATCATGGATGATGAGAACTTTGATCAGATTGATTTCCTAAAAAAGGTGGCAGCTTCGTCGAAATGCCCGAAATCATTTTGTCCGTCACCCGAGAGATTTATGGAGGCTTACCGGACTGAGGCAGAGAATGTGTTTGTATTTACTCTTTCCTCCAAATTGAGCGGAAGCTACAACAGCGCAGAGCTTGGCAAAAAGCTGTATCTGGAAAAATATGGACATAAGAATATCTTTATCTGTGATTCAGAATCTGCAAGCTGTGGAGAAACAAATCAGGCACTGCTTGCAGCAAAGCTCTGTGAAGAGGGTCTGCCTTTTGAAGAGGTGTGCAGAAGGGTAGCTGAGTACCGGGATCATATGCATACCTATTTTGTCCTTGATAATCTGGAAACCTTACGGAAAAACGGAAGACTGACCGGAGTCAAGGCACTGGTAGCATCCACCTTAAGTATTAAGCCGGTAATGGGAGCGGAGAAGGGAGCTATCATCCAGCTTGGTCAGGCGATTGGGATCAAGAAGGGACTGGCAAAGATGGCAGCAGCCGTTGCAGCAGATGCAGTACATCCCGAAGAGAAGACACTGATGATCACTCACTGTAACTGCCCGGAAAGAGCAGAAGCAGTAAAGGACATGATCCTGCAGAAGATTTCCTGCGGGGATGTGGTGATCATGGACACCAGAGGTGTCAGCAGCATGTATGCCAATGATGGTGGTGTGATCGTTACGCTATAAGGTGATATTCTGTAGAGCACTTTTAATATACTTCATCACGAAGGGATTGGAGGGAAGACGGTATCCGTCCTTCATGAAGACAGCAAGGGGGGTGTAATGATCCATGTGGACAACATTGATAAGACCCCGGTCATTCAGGAACACGAAGTGTTCAAAGGCGGAAATAGTATTATAAAAGTTATACATTTCAGAAAGAACGGAAACCTTTTTTCCGTTTTGGAGAAAAACATGTACATAGCGTCCCTCCTGGACCGCATAGAGAATATCATCCTCATCTACATACCAGGTTTTCTGTTCACTGCGGAGCTCGATCTTCGGAACACGGCAGGCATCAAGCTCTTCTGCTCTGTCAAGAACAGCGGTGAGCTCTGCCGTGATAATGGGCTTATCCAGATACAGAATACTATCCGGTATCCCTGACAGAGCAGAGGCTTTTTCCTTATAATTGATTTTCGAGGAGCACAGCACAATAGGAGCTGTAACTCCGTTTTCGACAAGCTGCAGGGCAAAGGTAAGCCCATCGGGTGCAGACGCTGTCATATCCAGAAAAAAAAGATCATACTGCATATGGTTGGTGGAAAGAATGCGGCAGTCACCAAAGGAATCGGCAAATAAAAGTCCGGTTTTGGCCTTCCGTTTATCCGATTCCCGCTTCAGAAGACGTTCCAGCTGTTTTCTGTCAGCAATATTGTCATCACAGATCGCAATGTGCATCAGGGGTTCCTCACTTATCATTATCATTAAAGAAGAGAGATTTCAAAGGGTGCATGGAGCAGGAGAGCGATCAGAAGGATCTGAAGGATCAGGATCGCAGGCATACCATACACAAAATACCAATGTCTTGTTTTATGACGAAAAGCATACATTCCAATAATGGAACCTATGCTTCCGCCAATTATTGCAACGATAAAAAGGGTTGCTTCCGGAATCCGGAAGGCCCTTTTTTTCGCTTTGTATTTATCGATGCCCATCAGCGCAAAGCCGATGAGATTCACGGCAATAAGATACTCGAGGAGTAAAGTAATAACGTCCATGCCTTACCTCCTGCTTTGATTACAGTTCTCCGCGCTCCTGCATTTTCATAGCACGAACCTTGGTAGAAAGTCCGAACAGATTGATGAAGCCTTCTGCATCGTGATGGTCATACAGATCACCGGTTGTGAAGCTTGCGATGCTCTCATTGTACAGAGAGTAAGGAGAAGTGGTACCGGCTTTGATGATATTGCCCTTGTAAAGCTTGAATTTCACTTCACCGGTTACATACTTCTGGGTGGATTCCACGAATGCCTGTACAGCTTCACGTAAAGGAGAGAACCATTTTCCTTCGTATACGATCTGTGCAAATTTGTTTCCCATGTCCTTCTTGACTGCGTAAGCATCACGGTCAAGGATCAGCTCCTCAAGCTGCTGGTGTGCTTCATAAAGAATGGTTCCGCCGGGAGTTTCATAAACACCTCTTGACTTCATGCCGACAACACGGTTTTCAACGATATCTACAATACCGATACCATGCTTGCCGCCAAGTTTGTTCAGGTCACGGATGATATCAGATACCTTTTTCTTTTCACCATTGATGGCTACCGGGACACCCTTTTCAAAGGAGAGTGATACATATTCGCCCTCATCAGGAGCCTTCTCAGGAGTAACACCAAGAACAAGGAGGTGATCGTAGTTGGGTTCGTTGGCAGGATCCTCAAGCTCAAGACCCTCATGGCTGATATGCCAGATGTTACGGTCACGGCTATAGCTGGAATCTGCTGAGAAGGGAAGATTGATACCATGTGCCTTGCAGTACTCAATCTCGGATTCACGGGAATCCATAGTCCACTTTTCATTTCTCCATGCAGCGATGATCTTAAGATCAGGTGCCAGAGCCTTGATACCAAGCTCAAAACGGATCTGATCATTACCCTTTCCGGTAGCGCCGTGGCAGATTGCGGTAGCACCCTCCTTACGTGCAATTTCCACTAGCTTCTTGGCAATCAGAGGTCTTGCCATGGAAGTTCCAAGGAGATATTTGTTCTCATATACGGCATGAGCCTGTACACAGGGAACGATATATTCATCACAAAATTCATCGATAACATCGAGGATGTATAATTTTTCAGCACCGCAGGATTTTGCTCTTTCTTCAAGTCCGTCAAGCTCTTCTTCCTGACCACAGTCGATGCAGACGCAAACAACGTCGTAATTGAAATTCTCTTTTAACCAGGGGATGATGGCTGTAGTGTCAAGACCGCCTGAATACGCTAAGATTACCTTTTCTTTCATAATGTATGCCTCCGGTATGTTTGTTAGTTTTTTTTGTTTGGGTACATCATACTCCTTTCCAAATGGAAATGCAACACTTATTTTGCATAAATAAAAGGATATTTTTAATATTCTGCATAAAAACGAAAATACTATTGAATAATATGCATAAAAGGTGTATAGTTATGCGTTGAAAACAGGATGGGATTATTTCCAATTATTTTGTTGAGATTTAAAGCGCGAAAGAGTATTATTATTGTTATTGAATAAGAAAACGAGGATAAGGAAATGAGTGGGAAAGTGAAAATATTCATTGACGGAAGTGAGGGAACGACGGGACTCCGGATCCATGAGAGGTTTGCGGAGAGGGAGGACGTGGAGCTGCTTCCTATTTCATCAGAGCTGCGTAAGGATAAGGAAGAAAGAAAGAGACTGATCAATTCGTCAGATATTACTTTCCTGTGTCTGCCGGATGCTGCTGCAGAGGAATCCGTTTCTCTGGTAGAGAATGATCATGTAAGGATCATTGATACCTCTACGGCACACAGAACCATGGAAGGCTGGGCTTATGGCTTTCCGGAGCTGTCAAAGGAGCACAGGGAAGCGATCGCTGCCGGAAACAGGATCGCAGTTCCGGGCTGCTATGCCACAGGCTTTATATCCCTGGTATATCCCATGGTGGCAGAAGGACTGATCAGTGCAGATTATCCGGTCAGCGCCTTTGGAATTTCCGGTTACAGCGGCGGCGGCAGAAAGATGATCGCAGCCTATGAGGCGGAAGAGAGAGAGGATGCACTTCTTGCACCAAGGGAATATGCCCTTTCCCAGGCACATAAGCATCTGAAGGAAATGAAGAAGATCCCGGGGCTTAAGAGAGAACCGCTCTTTTCTCCTATCGTGGCAGATTATTACAGTGGCATGGTGGTTTCTGTTCCTGTATATACAGAATTGATGAATAAGGGAAGAACACCGCAGGAGGTGTGGAAATATCTGGCAGATTTTTATGCAGGCAGCCGTTTTGTAAGGGTGATGCCCTTTGGAGCGGAAGAAGCAAGCGCCAATATGCTTGCGGGCAATGCAATGAGCGGCAGAGACAGCCTTCGGATCTATGTAACGGGAAATGAAGACAGAGTCCTGCTTTCTTCCCAGTTTGACAATCTTGGAAAAGGGGCTTCCGGTGCAGCGATCCAGTGCCTGAATATTGCACTTGGCTGTGAGGAGTCGAAGGGACTTCATCTGTAGAGGATGATGTGAAAGGAAATGACAAGACCATGAATGAACGAATCCATGATGCTACATTATATGAAGATATTCCTTCTCCGGAGGGACGGGAAGAAAAGGAAATGGCAGTATACAGGCTGCTGAAGGAGCTGCAGATCCCTTATGAGAGACTGGATCATGAGCCGATGGAAACTATGGAAGCCTGTCAGGATGTTGATAAGCTGTTACATATTCATATGTGTAAGAACCTGTTCCTGTGCAACTCTCAGAAGACAGTCTTTTATCTTCTGATGATGCCGGGAGAGAAAAAGTTTAAGACAAAGGAGCTGTCAAAGCAGATCGGCAGTGCTAGGCTTTCCTTTGCCTCAGAGGAATATATGGTGAAATTCCTGAATATCCATCCGGGTGCAGTAAGCATTATGGGGCTGATGAATGATACGGATAAGAGGGTCAATCTTCTGATCGATGAGGATGTGCTGAAGGAAGAATATCTAGGGTGTCACCCCTGCGTGAATACGGCAAGCCTGCAGCTTAAGACAAGGGATGTGCTAGAAAAGTTCCTGCCCTATACGGGACATGGATACCGGACGGTTCATCTGACAGGAGAGGATTAGAGAGATGATTGTACGGACAATGACCATAGAAGATTACCAGGGTGTCCATGATTTGTGGATGACGATTAAAGGCTTTGCCATCCGGAGCATAGATGATTCCCGGGAAGGTGTGGAACGTTTTTTAAAGAGAAATCCGGCTACAAGCGTAGTGGCGGAGGAAAACGGAGAGATCGTAGGGAGTATTCTCTGCGGGCATGATGGCAGAAGAGGATGTCTTTATCATGTCTGTGTCCGTGAGGACTGTCGTATGAGGGGCATTGGAAAGAGTATGGTCGTCAGGTGTATGGAAGAGCTGGAGAAGGAGAAGATCAGCAAGGTTTCCCTGATCGCCTTTACCGAGAATGACATCGGCAATGCTTTCTGGAAGGAAATCGGCTGGACAAAGCGGGAAGATCTGAATTATTATGATTTTGTACTGAACAGGGAAAATATCATCAATTACAATAAATAGGAAAGCAAGGAGGCAGTTCTTACGATGAAAAAGATTACAGGCGGTGTTACGGCAGCGAAGGGATTTCAGGCAGCAGCTGTGGCAGCAGGGATCAAATATAAAGACAGGGATGATATGGCGCTGATCTACAGTGAAAGGCCGTGTGTACTGGCAGGCACCTTTACCAGCAATGTGGTGAAGGCAGCACCGGTGCTGTTTGATAAGAAGGTAGTAGAGGAAAGTCCTTACGGACAGGCAGTTGTGATCAATGCTGGGATCGCCAATGCCTGCACCGGAAGGGAAGGCTTTTCCTACTGTGAGCAGACAGCGAAGGCAGCGGCGGAGGCACTTTCCATCTCTGAAAATGCGGTGCTTGTGGCATCCACCGGTGTCATCGGCATGCAGCTTCCCATTGACAGGATCGTAAGCGGTATTAAAAAGCTGACAGAGGGAAAGCAGGGAGATCTGGAAGCAGGAACGAGAGCGTCCAGGGCGATCATGACAACAGATACGAAGAATAAAGAGGCAGCTGTGCAGATCGAGATCGGCGGCAGGACAGTAACTCTTGGAGGTATGTGCAAGGGTTCTGGCATGATCCATCCCAATATGTGCACCATGCTGGCTTTCGTGACAACAGATGCTGTAATCTCCAAAGAGCTGCTGACAAAGGCAGTGAAGGAGGATGTTGTAGATACCTTTAATATGATCTCCGTAGACGGAGATACTTCTACGAATGATACACTGCTTGTACTGGCAAATGGTATGGCAGAGAATCCGGAGATCAGGGAGAACAGCCCGGAATACGAAGCGTTCCGTGAGGCACTCCATGAGATCAATGAAACCCTGGCAAAGAAGATGGCAGGAGACGGAGAGGGAGCAACAGCTCTTTTTGAAACAAAGGTCATCCATGCACCGTCCAAACAGGATGCCCGTATTCTTGCCAAAGCTGTTATCTGCTCAAGCCTGACGAAGGCTGCGATCTACGGACATGATGCCAACTGGGGAAGGATCCTGTGCGCCCTTGGCTATAGCGGTGTCATTTTTGATCCGGAGAAGATAGAGCTGTTCTTTGAAAGCAAAGCCGGCCGGATACAGATCTACAAGGATGGTGTGGCAGCAGACTACAGTGAGGAGGAGGCAACAAAGATTCTTTCCGAGCCGGAGGTTACTGTGGTTGTGGATATGAAGAACGGAGAAGAGAGTGCAACAGCATGGGGCTGCGACCTTACTTATGATTATGTAAAGATCAATGCAGATTACCGGAGCTGACAGCCGGGATTTCAGGGAGATATGAACATGGAAAAGGATATGGAACAGGTATTACGGAAGGCAGAGGTACTGATTGAGGCACTTCCCTACATACAGAAATTTAACAGGAAGATCATCGTAGTCAAATATGGCGGTTCAGCCATGAGCAATGAAGAGCTGCAGAAAAATGTCATCAAGGATGTTACCCTTTTGAAGCTGGTTGGCTTTAAACCGATCATCGTGCACGGCGGCGGCAAGGCCATCAGTAAATGGGTAGGAAAGGTTGGCAAGGAGGCAAAATTTGTGAATGGACTGCGTGTCACAGATGATGAGACCATGGAGATCGCAGAGATGGTGCTTTCCAGAGTCAATAAGCAGCTTGTGACTATGGTGGAGGAGCTTGGTGTCAAGGCCGTTGGTATCAGCGGTAAGGACGGCGGACTTCTGCAGGTGGAGAAAAAATATGCAGACGGTCAGGATATCGGTTATGTCGGAAATATCACAAAGGTAGACCCCAAGATCCTGTATGATCTGCTGGAGAAGGACTTCCTGCCGATCATTGCACCGATTGGTCTGGATGATCAGTTTGCCACCTATAATATCAATGCAGATGATGCAGCCTGTGCGATTGCCAAAGCAATTAGTGCGGACAAGCTGGTATTCCTGACAGATATTGAAGGATTATACAAAGATATTAATGACAAGAGCAGCTTTATTTCCAGGATCACAGCTTCTGGCGCAGAGGAGCTGATAGGTGACGGTGTGATCGGCGGCGGTATGCTGCCAAAGCTTGCAAACTGTGCATCTGCTGTAAAGAACGGTGTCAACAGAGTCCATATTCTTGATGGAAGGATTCCACATTGTCTCCTGCTTGAGATCTTCACTAATTCCGGTGTGGGAACCATGATCCTCAGAGACGAGGATAAACAGCTCCTGGAGCAGCACGATTAGGCAGAAAGAAAGGAAATAGGCAGACATGGAATCAATGAAGAATTATATAGAGGATGCAGAGGCAGCACTCCTTCATACGTACAACCGTTTTCAGGTGGTGCTGGATAAGGGAGAAGGCGTTTACCTTTATGACATGGAAGGAAAGAAATATCTGGATTTCTGTGCAGGGATAGCTGTATTTGCCCTTGGCTATGGAAATAAGATTTACAATGATGCCCTGAAAGAGCAGATCGACAAGGTGATCCATACTTCCAATTATTATTATAATATACCGGCTATTGAAGCTGCCAAAAAGCTGAAAAAGATTTCCGGGATGGACAGAGTGTTTTTCACAAACAGCGGGGCAGAGTCTATTGAAGGAGCCATTAAGGCGGCAAGAAAATATGCTTATCTGAAGGACGGAAGAACAGACCATGAGATCATTGCCATGGAGCATTCCTTCCATGGAAGGACTATGGGGGCTCTTTCTGTTACAGGCAATAAAAAATACCGGGAAGCCTTTGAACCCATGATCGGAAATATCCGCTTTGCCACATTAAATGATTTTCAGAGTGTTCTGGATCAGGTGACAGATAAGACCTGTGCGATCCTGTTTGAAACGGTACAGGGAGAGGGCGGCATTTATCCTGCCACAGGAGAGTTTATGAAGCAGGTAAAGGCGCTGTGCGAGGAAAGGGACATTCTGATGATCCTTGACGAGATCCAGTGCGGTATGGGAAGATGCGGTGAGTATTATGCATGGCAGAGATATGGCATTAAGCCGGATATCATGACAAGTGCCAAGGCGCTTGGCTGCGGTGTGCCGGTAGGTGCTTTTATGATGACAGAAAAGGTGGCTGCCCATTCTCTTACAAGCGGTGACCACGGAACGACCTATGGAGGAAATCCTCTTGCGGGTGCAGCTATCAATGCGGTACTTGATTTATTTGAGGAGAACCATATAATAGAACATGTGAACCAGATCGGGGATTATCTGGCAAATCGCCTTGACGAACTGGTTGATAAGTATGATTTCATCACGGAACGCAGAGGTGTCAAGCTGATGCAGGGACTTGTATTTGACAGGCCAGTAGGTGATATCATAGGGAAAGCCCTGGAAAAGGGACTGATATTGATAAACGCAGGACCGAATATCATCCGTTTTGTACCGCCTCTTGTCATTGAAGAGGAGCATGTGGACAAAATGATTGAGATTCTGACGTCCTGTCTGCAGTAAATGGAGTATGATTTATGGGTTTTAAGAAACGACTGGCGGCTGCACTCCTTCTTGCAGCCGTTGCTTTTCTGACTTTTGGAATTGCCAGATCAGGCATGCAGGTCAGTGAAAAACAGGAAGAAAAATTTCCTGCTTTTACAGGAGAAAAGGATACGCTGTATCTCTGGTATACAGATGAGGCACTGACCTCTTATCTTACCAGTGCAGCAGTTACGTACAATGAAAATCATGATGTGAGGATCGTGCCGGTGCTGCAGTCCGGACCGGAGTATCTGGAGCATGTCAATGCCGCTTCCCTTTCCGGAGAGGAGCTGCCGGATCTGTATATCCTCAGCCATGATTCACTGGAAAAGGCTTATCTGGCAGGACTTGCAGAGGAGGTAAGGCTTCGTGAAAGGACATCCCTTAGGGATACCTACAGGGATACAGGACTTTCAGCAGCTACTTATCAGGGAAAGGTGATCGGATATCCTTTTTATTTTGAAACAAGTGCGCTTCTCTATAATAAAACATATCTGGAGGATCTGGCAGAGAGTCGGCTTCAGGCAGAGGCAGATATAGCGGCAGGAGAAGAAGCACAGCAGCAGGCGGATGCCGGAAATGTCACGCAGGACACAGCAGAGGAAACGCCTTCCTTTTCGGATGAAGAGATTGAGGCAAGGGTACAGGAGCTCATCCCAAAGACACTGGAGGATATGAAGACCTTTGCTGACAGCTATGATGCACCGGAAGCGGTAGAGGGTGTCTTCAAATGGGATGTGACAGATATTTTCTACAATTATTTCTTTATTGGCAATGCGATTGAGATGGGTGGAGCTGCCGGAGATGATATTTCACAGATTGACATTTATAATCTGAATGCTATCCGGAATATGAGAGCCTATGAGGAACTGAACCAGTTCTTTTCCATAGATACCAGTGAGATCAGTTATGAGAGCGTGATCCATGAATTTATGGAAGGCAGGCAGGTATTTACAGTAGCAACCTCAGATGTGGTCGGTACACTGGAGCAGGCAGAGGAGGATGGCAGCTTCCCTTATGAATATGGGATCGCCCTTCTTCCTGATATTGATGCAGACAGGGAGACAAAGCCGCTTTCCATGACGCAGTGTGTAGTAGTGAATGGTTATGGGACGCATCAGGAGGATGCCAATGATTTTGCCTTTTTCCTGACAGCAGGATACAATGAAAGTCTTTATGCAAGAAGCGGTAAGGTATCGGCTGCAAGAGATGCAGATTACGGAAATGAGGCGCTTTCCATGTTTGCAGAAGCCTATGATAATTCTGTGTCCATGCCGAAAATGATCGAAACCAGTAATTTTTGGGTATTGCTTGAACGCGTATTTTCCCAGGTATGGAATGGAACTGACGCAAATGACGCACTGAAGGAATTGTCGGAGCAGATCATGCAGCAGGTGACCGGACGGGAGTATGAAGAAGTTTATATCGAAGATGTGCAGGAAGAAACAGATGTAGAGTATCTGGATGAAGAATACTATACGGAGGAAGCACAGAAGGAAGGGCAGGCGGAAGAATAGCGGATCAGACAGACTGATTATGTATAAAATCCAGCCATACAGGATACATTACGGATAAAAACGTAAGGAGATTCTGATATGGTTGGATTTTTGATTGCGATAATTTCCGGAGCATTGATGAGTGTACAGGGAGTCTTTAATACAGGTGTCACGAAATCGTCCAGTATCTGGGTGGCCAGTGCCTTTGTCCAGCTTTCTGCCCTCATCGTCTGTTTCTGTGCCTGGCTGTTTACAGACAGGACTTCTTTTGTGACGCTTACGAGGGTAGAACCGAAGTATATGCTCCTTGGAGGCGCCATAGGGGCATTTATCACCTATACAGTGATCCGCAGTATGGAAATGCTCGGACCGGCAAGAGCGGTCATGCTGATCGTGACCGCCCAGCTTCTTGCTGCCTATATGATTGAACTGTTTGGCATTTTTGGCGTGGAGAAGCAGCCCTTTTCTTTCAGAAGGATGATCGGAATGGCAGCTGCTATTGTGGGAATAGTGGTATTTAAATGGGAATAAGGTCATATTTTTATGTTGTCAATACCACTTGCGCAACCTGTGAAAAACCTTTACAATATTAATCAGTCGTGATACAGGGGGCCTTTTTGTCATGTGCAGGAAGGAGTAGAACGATGAAAAAGAAACATAAGATATTGCTTGGTATGCTGGTTCTTGCCGGGTGTCTGCTTTTTGGATGTGAGAAACGCAGGACTGAGCTTTTTTCGGAAGAAAAGCAGGATACGGAGGAGGCTGGTGCTACATCAGGCCAGGAGGAACAGGAGCTGCAGAGCAGTCAGCAGATAACTGCCAGCCAGACTGTATTTGTGCATGTCTGTGGAGCTGTGGAGAACCCGGGTGTTTATGAACTTGCAGGGGATGCGAGGGTGTATCAGGCGGTAGAAGCAGCCGGTGGATTTTTGCCGGAGGCCTGTGAGGAATATGTGAACCAGGCCGGGGCGCTTACCGATGGAACGCGGCTTTATATTCCGACAGAGGACGAGGTCAGAGAGCTTTCGCAGGCAGGAAAGGATACGCTGACAGAAGAGCTTCTTTTGCAGTCTGATAGTGAAACAGACCCGGCAGACGGACTTGTGAATATCAATACGGCATCGATGGAGGAGCTGTGTACACTTCCCGGGATCGGAGAAGGAAAAGCCAGGCATATTATCAGTTACAGAGAAAGTACAGGAAAATTTGAACAGATAGAGGATATTATGAAGGTAGAAGGGATCAAGGAAGGTCTTTTTGGAAAGATCAGGGATCTTATTACTGCCGGATGATTCAGTGTGGAATCGGAAAGCCGCAGAAGCGGCAGAAAAAGAGGGAAAGATGGCGAAGAAGGTTTTGGTTGTGGACGATGAGAAGCTGATCGTAAAGGGAATCAGGTTCAGTCTGGAACAGGACGGTATGGAAGTGGAATGTGCCTATGACGGAGAAGAGGCACTGCAGAAGATAAAGGATACAGAATATGATATTGTACTGCTGGATGTGATGCTTCCAAGGCTGACAGGGTTTGAGGTGTGTCAGCAGGTCAGGGAGTTTTCTGCTGTGCCGATCGTCATGCTGACAGCCAAGGGTGAGGATATGGATAAGATCCTCGGACTTGAGTACGGTGCAGACGATTATATTACGAAGCCGTTCAATATTCTGGAGGTAAAGGCAAGACTGAAGGCCATTATGAGACGGACCGCACCAAAGACAAAGGAAGAAACGAAGATTATAGAGCGGGGAGATATGCGTCTTGACTGCGACGGAAGAAGGGTATATGTAGCAGGCAGGGAGATCAATCTGACAGCCAAGGAATTTGAACTGCTGGAGCTTCTCATCCTGAATCCCAACAAGGTATACAGCAGGGAAGCACTTCTTAAGCTGGTATGGGGTACAGACTATCCGGGAGATGTAAGAACCGTGGATGTGCATATCCGTCGTCTGCGTGAAAAAATTGAGGAAAATCCCAGCGAGCCCAGATATGTACATACCAAGTGGGGTGTTGGGTATTACTTTGCCTAGAGGACAGCTATGAAAAGGAAAATCACTGCTTTTTTGAAGAAACTGGGAATCTGGCGAAGCCTGAAGGTACGCCTGTTTCTGATCATTCTCTTAATGGGGCTTGTTCCCGCCTATATTATCAAGGCAGGAATTCTACAGAATTATGAAGCAAGAGCTGTTGACGTGCGGCAGTCGGATGTCCAGAATCAGTTAAAGATCATTGCCAATCATCTGATCACCTATAATTATCTGCAGGACACATCTTCTGAGGTTATCAATGCAGAGCTCGAACAGCTGTCCAATCTTTACAGTGGCCGTGTACTGATCATAAACGGCAATCTGAAAATCATCAAAGATACCTATGGAATCAGTGAAGGAAAAACCATTATATCAGAGGAAGTCATTAAATGTCTGAAGGGGACAGGGATGTCCAAGTATGACAGGAATAATGGCTTTATTGAGATTACCACACCGATCACGGAAACAGTAACGGCAGAAAATCAGACAGAGGGTATGCCAGAGGGAACGGAGCTGACAAGAGGTGTTATGCTGACCAGTGTTTCTACGGATATCATCATGGCAACCATGGATGTGCTGAACCGGAAAGCACTGATCCTGGAGATCATTATGGTAGTAGTTGTATTTGCTATTGCGGGGGTTCTGGCAAATGTACTGATCAGGCCGTTTGACCGGATCACAAAGGCGATTATGGAGATCGGAAACGGGCATATGGATGGAGATATTTCTGTACCGACTTACCAGGAAACAGAGCATATTTCCAATGCGTTTAACCTTTTACATAATCAGATGATGAACATGGACAGCTCCAGGAAGGATTTTGTAGCGAATGTATCCCACGAGCTGAAAACACCTATCACGTCTGTCAAGGTGCTGGCTGATTCCCTTCTTGCGCAGCAGGATGTGCCGGCGGAATTATACCGGGAATTCCTTGAGGATATTGCAGAGGAGATCGAACGGGAGGATAAGATCATCAATGATCTGCTGGCGCTTGTAAAAATGGACAAGTCAGCGGCTGAACTGAATATTACCAGTGTCAATATGAATGAGCTGGCTGAGATCATTTTAAAAAGAATGCGTCCCATTGCAAGAAAAAGGGATATAGAGCTTCTGCTTGTCAGTACCAGAGAGGTTACCGCCGAGATAGATGAAGTGAAAATGTCACTGATCCTTACGAACCTTATAGAAAATGCCATTAAATACAATAAAGAACACGGAAAGGTGACTGTGACACTGGATGCTGATCACCAGTATTTTACCATTACAGTAGAAGATACAGGAATTGGTATTCCGGAGGAGTCGTTAAACAGGATCTATGACAGGTTTTACCGGGTGGATAAGTCTCATTCCAGGGAGATCGGGGGAACCGGACTCGGGCTTGCCATCACGAAAAATGCCGTACAGCTTCACAGAGGATCCATCAAAGTGGAAAGTACCTTTGGCGAAGGCACCAGATTTCTTGTGAAGATCCCGCTGACACACAGTCTGCTGTAGAGGAGTTTTTTATGAAAAGATTAACGGGCAAAATGACTATTCTGGTCTGCTTCTTTTGTATGCTGTTTCTTTTTTTGATAACAGGATGCGGCAAAGAGAAGGAAGAAAAGAATCAGTACCATTATAAAGTATATTATGTAAACCATGACAGAACCGGTGTGATCTCAGAGGACTATGTGACAGAGAACACAGACGTAGGCAGCCTTCTTGAAGAACTGGTCACGCAGCTTGGAACGGTGCCGGAAAAGCTCCAGTATCATGCACCGTTGGCGGGCAGCTTTGAGCTGTTATCCATGCAGCTTAAGGACGGACAGCTGATCCTGGATTTTAATACAGCCTACCGGGAACAGGAAATGGTCACAGAGATCCTGAACCGGGCATCTATCGTAAGAACGCTTTCCCAGGTGAAGGATGTGCAGTATGTTTCCTTTCTGGTGGAGGGAGAGCCTTTTGTGGATGCTTCCGGGAGTGTTGTGGGTGTTATGAGTGCAGATACCTTTATCGATAATGCGGGAAATGAGATCAATACTTACGAAAAGGTGAAGCTTCAGCTGTATTTTGCTGATGAAGATGGGACAGGGCTTCAGGCAGTCAGCCGCACGAAGGTCTATAACAGTAATATTTCACTGGAGCGGCTTGTCATGGAAGAACTGATCGCAGGACCACAGGCAGATGATACCGGGCTTGCTGCAGGAAGAAAAGATGGACCGGTCATAAATCCGGCAACCAAAATTGTCAGTGTAGCAGTCCGCGATGGCATTTGTTATGTTAATCTGAATGACAGTTTTCTGAATCAGATCTATAATGTCACACCGGAAGTAACAATCTATGCGATCACCAATTCTCTGATCGAGCTGACCGGTGTGAATAAGGTGCAGATTTCCGTGAACGGAGAAACCAGCGTGAATTACAGGGAAAATATCAATCTGTCTACGGTATTTGAACGGAATCTGGATATGGTGAAATAACGGTATCAGGAGAAAATCAGATAAAGGAGGAGCATGCGCAGAAGACCACTCAGCTGTTTCTGCCTGCTGCTCATTCTGCTCATTTTCCTTGGAACGGTAACCGGCATGACCGGGAGAACAGATAAGGAATGGGATGAGAAGGGATGTACCCTGACAGGAAGGGTATATGACAAGGAATGGGTGACAGGCGAAGAAGAAAAGAAAATAGTGTATCTGGAGATCCTGGAAGCAGATAATGCTTCCGGAATGGAGGATGCAGAAGGAAAGAAGGTTCTCTGTTATTTAAAGCAGGGGCAGGAGCTTCCAAAGCTCGGAAGTTATATCAGAATTACAGGAAAGATTAGAAATTTCAGAAAAGCCTCAAATCCGGGGCAGTTCGATGCAAGATCTTATTATCGTATATCAGGAATAGCATTTCAGATTAATCAGGTAATTATCCAGCAAAAATCAGAACAGTATCAAAAAGGAAAGGAAGCTTTGTTTCAGCTTCGAAAAGGATTATCAGAAACCTTTGACAGGCAGCTTTCACCGGAGAATGCTTCCCTAATGAAGACAATGGTGCTCGGTGAAAAGAAAGCGCTTGACAGGGAGATTAAAAAAAGATATCAGAGAAATGGCATAGCCCATCTGTTGGCTATCTCGGGGCTTCATATATCGCTGATTGGGATGGCCTTTTATAAAGTACTGAGAAAAACAGCGCTGCCGGTATCGTTCTGTGCAGGTGGAGCTTTTCTTTTCATGTATGGCTATGGGTGCATGGCAGGCTTTTCAGTATCGTCCAGGCGGGCGCTGATCATGTTTGGGGTACAGATGGCAGCGGTGATGTTTGGGAGGACGTATGATCTTCTGACGTCAGTTTCACTGGCGGCGCTCCTGATCCTGGCAGAGCAGCCGTGGTATTTCTACAGCAGCAGTTTTCTATTTTCCTTTGGCTGTGTGCTGGCGATCGGACTGCTGGTTCCGGCAATGACCTGTAAGAAGACAGAAGCACTGTCCCGATCAGACGGGAAAAAGAAAACTGCTGCAGTTGTCAGGCAGTATGGTATTTTCTGGAAGCTTCTGGAAGGACTGAGAAAATGGCTGCTTCCGGGGTGTGCCATTTCAGCAGCAGGACTACCACTGCAGCTGTGCTTTTATTATCAGATGCCGGTATATGCGACCTTCCTGAATTTACTTGTGATTCCGCTGATGAGCTTTTTGTTATCCTGTGGGTTATTATTGATTCTGGTGGAACGGGCAGAGATACTCGCCATACCATTTTCGTTTGTGATCACAGGAATTTTGGAAATTTATGAAAGCGCCTGTCTTATGGTGGAAAACCTGCCTTTCTCTGTGCAGGTTACCGGCAGACCAGGAACAGCTCTGATCATTCTTTATCTTCTCGTATTATTGTTTCTGATCCTTTATCAAAGGAAGCTTTCCCTGAAAGGTAAATGGCTGATCCTTTTAAGTGTGGGTGCATTACTTGTTTTTTCTGGATGGATGGAAAGGACTGTGAGCAGGCAGCTGCAGGTGACTTTCCTGGATGTAGGACAGGGAGACTGTATCGTAGTGGAAACACCTTACGGACAGAATTATGTGGTGGACTGCGGCAGTACTTCAGAGAATGCAGTGGGGGAATACCGGCTGATTCCTTTTCTGAAATATCAGGGAATCGGTACGGTGGATGGTGTGATCATGACCCATGCGGATGAAGACCATATCAGCGGGATACGGGAGCTTTTGGTACTTGGGAAAGAAGAGGGGATTCAGGTGAAAGCATTGCTGCTGCCGGATATTTCAGAGGAATCCAGAGATGAGGCTTATCAGGAGCTTGCAGTGCTTGCAGAAGAAAATCAGGTTTCTGTGGAATATATTTATGCGGGAGAAGCCGGGAAGGATCGTGAGTTTCAAATGAACTGCTTTCATCCGGAAAGGGGACTTTACACATCAGATAATAATTCCTATTCGACGGTGCTGCTTATGGAATATCAGGGAAGATCTCTCCTTTTGACAGGGGATATTGAAGGCGAGGAAGAGGTGAAGATGACAGAGGAGCTTGCCACTCAGATAGATGTACTGAAGGTGGCGCATCATGGCTCGCGGAATTCCACCGGGAAAGAGGTGCTGTCTGTTATGAAGCCAAAGGCAGCGGTGATATCCTGCGGAAAGGATAATTTCTATGGACATCCTCATGCAGAAACACTGGAGAGGCTGTCAGAGGCTGGGACAAGGTGGTTCTGCACTAGGGATTACGGAGCGGTCACAGTGACGGTGAACCGGCGTGGAAAACTGGAAATTGAGGGGTATCTGGAGAGGGAATAAGGAGTGTGGATTGAGGATTTTGTAACACTATTTTGTAACACGGAGGGAGCTGGCCCTGAGAGGAAAGGATATTGACTTTTGCAGGGAAAAATAATGGCTTGAAGGAAATCAGACACCAGGCGGGGCATGGAAGAGAAAAACAGGCTTGGATGCCCCGCCGGAAGCGGGAAAGAAGAGAAAAAGCGGGAAAAGTAAGCCCAGGCGGGGCATGGGAGAGAAAAAAAGGCTGAGATGCCCCGCCGGGAGTAGGAAAGAAGAGAAAAAGCGGGAAAAGTAAGTCTGAGCGGGGCATGGGAGAGAAAAACAGGCTGGGATGCCCCGCTTGGAGCGGAAAAGAAGAGAAAAAGCGGGAAAAGTAAGACCAGGCGGGGCATGGGAGAGAAAAACAGGCTGAGATGCCCCGCCGGGAGCAAAGGAGAAAGGAAGAGAAGGTATGTTTGCAAACTATCAGGAAATAAAAAAGCGGGTACGACATATAGAAGGGGAATTAAAACAAATAGAAGAGATGGAAAAGAACTGGCCGGCAGGTGAACTGATTTGTACAAGAAACAGTGGACGGTATAAGTGGTATTTAAAAAACAGAAAGCAGTCCATATATTTGCCAAAGAGAGAAAGAAAACTTGCCCAGGAATTAGCGCAGAAAAAGTATCACCAGTTACGCAGGACAGATCTGAAAAGAGAATTATCAGCCTGTCAGAAATATATTCATATGGCGGAAACCAATGAAAATCTGTCAGAAAAGATAATGAAACATGCGGAGTATGAACGATTACTGGGTGGACAGTATGAACAGATAAGTAAGGAACTGGAAGGTTGGATGAAGGAAAAGTTTGAAAAAAATACCGGGTATCCGGAAAATCTTATTGTGAAAGGAACACAGGGGAAAATGCTTCGATCCAAGTCAGAGGCAATCATAGATAAGATGCTGTACAGTGCAGGAATTCCATTTCGGTATGAGGATAAACTAGTCTTTGAAAATATGGTATTGTATCCGGATTTTACGATTCGTCACCCGCTGACAGGTGAATTTTTTTATTGGGAGCATTTTGGATTGATGGATGATTATGATTATGTGAACAGAGCCTGCCAGAAAATAAAAATATATTGTGATAATGGAATTATCCCATCAGTGAACCTGATTCTTACCTATGAAACTAAGGATCATCCATTGCCAATTGATCAGGTGGAAATGCTCATTAAAGAATATTTCATGTGAAGCTGTTTTTAAAAGTATAAGAGTACATGAAGCAGTGTTTCATGATATAATAAGACTGCCACACGAAGCGCGTGCAATCCATTCTTAACAGGAAAAAGGACAGAAAATAACATAAGAGAATAAATGAAACAGGAACCAGAAATGAAAAAGGGAGAAGAAAATCATGACATTACAGACAGAAAGACTGACTTTACGAAGATGGGAGGAAACAGATGCTGAAAGCCTGTACGAATATGCCAGTGATCCGGATGTTGGTCCGATTGCGGGATGGCCGCCTCATAAAAGTATAGAAGAAAGCCGTGAGGTGATCAGAAATGTATTCTGTGGAGCAGAGTGCTATGCGATAGGTGAAAAGGGAAGCGGGAAAGCGATTGGCGCGATTGAATTGAAGCTGAACGGACATACAGATATGACGGAGCAGAATGATGAATGTGAACTGGGCTACTGGCTTGGAAAACCATTCTGGGGAAGAGGATATATGCCGGAGGCAGCGGAAGAAATGCTCCGCCATGGGTTTGAAGACCTTGGCATGAATATCATCTGGTGCGGTTACTATGACGGGAACAGCAAGTCGGAGAGAGTGCAGGAAAAGGTGGGATTTCTTTATCATCATACCTGCAGCGAAGTACCGGTTCCCCTGATGAATGAAGTGCGGGTCGGGCATACAAATTATATGACAAAGGAACAGTGGGAAAAGAGGCATACAAAGGCAGAAAAGGAGTGAGAAAGCAATGAGCATAACAGTGAATATTTATTATTCAGGGGAAAATGGAGCAGCCAGAAGATTTGCACAGGAGATGCTTGCAAGTGGTACAGTGGAGCAGTGCAGACAGGAAAAGGGAAACCTGAAATATGAGTTTTTTTATCCGGTTTCGGATCCGGAAACAGTGCTTCTGATTGACAGCTGGACAGATCAGGAGGCGATTGATCTGCATCATGCTTCTCCGATGATGAAGGAAATTATGAAACTGCGTGAAAAATATGATCTGCATATGAATGTGGAGCGGTATGTTTCGGATGAACAGGGAGTTCCTTCCGGTGATCAGAACTTTATCAGGAAGTAGGAGTAGGATGGGTTGTAAAAGGGAAGCTGATTAAGCAGAATGGGGAATAAGATGGAAATAATTTATAAAAATCTGACAGAAAGAGAACTGGATATTTTTATTGAACATAATGATAATTTCATGCAGTACAAAATATGAGGATCAGGATAGAAAGGGGAACAATGAAAAACGTCGTACTTTTATATAATACTTGCTGTATTTATGAAATCTCGATCCTGAATTATTTCCTGAGTGTGACTGGACAGGAGGTACTCTTTGTTTCGTTGGATGGTGACGAAAAAAGAGCAACAGAAGGTTACCGGATCTGCCCGGAATCTGCCCTTTCACAGATAAAGCCGAAGGAAACCGGGTTAGTTATTATTCCCGGCGGGGATATTGAAGAAATTGACAGGGAAGAAGTGTGGAATATTCTCCGAAGGGTGAAGAAACAGGGCGGAATTCTTGCAGGGATCTGTGCAGGAGTGGATGTACTGGAGCACGCGGGAATCCTTGAGGGGATTATTTCCACGCACGCTGCAGATCTTGATGTGGCAGTTTCAGAGCAGGTGATCACGGCAAGGGCGAATGGTTATGTGGATTTTGCCATAGAAGTGGCAAAGAAGCTGGATCTGTTTGAGGATGAGGCAGATCTTCAGGAAACGATCGCTTTCTTCAGGGATCATCAGAGAGCAGACTAATTACATAAAAAGGATGTATTTTTGATCTGCATTATGTTAGAATAACACTGGTTAGAAAAAACTAACCAGTGTTGTTTTTTGTGACAAAAGGAGGGGAGAGTTTTCGCAGAAAACAGGCAAAGAACTTTAGATTCCGCATAATGTTATTGTCAGCAGCTATCCGGCTTGACGGGGTTGAGACGTTATACACAATAAATATGCTGGATTTAATGAATTAGAATTTGGAGGTGCATTATGGCAGACAAAATACGAAACGCTTATGAATCATCAAAAAATATATATGACGGTGTTCTTACTCAGGGGAATTTTTTTAGCAGAATGTATATCAGGCTGTTTTGGAGTGGTACTGATGACAATGATATAGCGCGAAAGGTCTTATCGTATATTCCTGACGATTTTTCAGGAAATCTTCTGGATGTTCCGGTTGGAACGGCTGTATTTACGGAACACAAATGGAAGTCCCTGAAAAATGCAGATATTACCTGTCTTGACTATAGTATGGATATGCTTGAACAGGCTAAGAGAAGGTTTAATGGGCATGGACATATTAGGTGTGTTCAGGGTGATGTTGGAAATTTGCAAATGGACGATGAAGCATTTGATATTGTACTGTCTATGAATGGATTTCATGCCTTTCCCGATAAGAAAAAGGCATTTCAGGAAATATGGCGCGTTTTGAAACCAGGCGGTGCTTTTATTGCCTGTTTCTATATCAAAGGTAAATCCAAAAGAACGGATTGGCTTGTAAAAAATATTCTTGCAAAGAAAGGCTGGTTTTCTCCGCCATTCCAGAATGAGGAAGAACTGAGAGATATTCTGAGGGAAATGTATAAAAAGATCGACCTCCACATTGATGGATCGATGGTATATTTTCACTGTGTGAAATGATGAATAAAAACATATTGTTATTTTCATATATACAAAAGAATGGGTACCATAAGACTGCCACATGAAGTGTGAGAATCCATTCTTGGCAGAAAAAATTTATAAGGAGAAGAAGAGAAAAACATCTGGCAAAGTCTGAGAAGAAACTTCCTTTCCGAGAAGAACAGAAGAACGAAGAAATGAGGATGGAATGAAAAAGGAACAGAAAAGAAAAATTACGCAGTTATTATGGTATGGAATCGCAGGAGCAGTGCTTACCATGATCGGGGATTTCCTGCTGCTTGGCGTGGATTCGACCGGAGCAGAAGGAGCCATTTCCCAGTATCTCATGGCAGCAGAAAAGATTTCCTATACGAGGATAGGACTGGCAGGGTTCTTTGGCTTTGTAGGAATACCGGTTACCGCTTTTGGCTATTATGCGCTGTATCAGATGATGGAGGATCGGAAAAGTGCAGCCGCTAGATGGTATAAGGCTTCTGTTTATGGGTATGTGGCATTTGGCGGAGCTATCCATATCATATGCTGTTATCTGGTAACAGGTATGAAAAAGGCACTGGAAACAGGAACAGAAAGTGGGGATATACTGTTCATGATCCTAAAGGAACAGGGCGGATATCTGATCCCCTGTTTTGTTGTCTTTTTTGCCTTTTATCTTATCAATGTTATCATGCTTATTTATATCATAGCAAAAAAGAAAACACCGCTCCCGGGCTGGATGTGGATCCTGAATCCTCTTCTTTTCAAGATTCTGATCAATGGATTTGGAAAACTGGGAACCAGTGCATTCTTTAACGGAACAGCCTGTGCCAACATGAGCCTTGGCGCGCTGATCATACTGGTGGCATGGATGATCGTGATAAGGAAAAGAAAATAGAACCCGAAAAATTTTGTAGATCATTTTTGAAAAAAGCTGTGCAGAGAATGAAAAAACTGACAAAATATACGCCGGAAAAAACCTTTACCATTGAAAAGAACGGATTTCATGGAACCTATTATAAGCCGGAAAAGGATAACTATCCGGGAAAAGTGCTGATCGTATTTGGCGGATCGGTGGGAAGCTATATGCTGACTGAAATGTGTACGGGAAAATATTACGAGGCCGGAATCAATGTAATGGCGGTTGCTTACCGGGATGTACCTGGAGCGCCGGATAAGCTGCAGGGGATTCCACTTGAACTGGTTGAAAATGCTATAGAATGGTGCAGGGAGTATGTAGCCAAAAAGGTGGCTGTGCTGATGTTAAGTGCAGGCTGTGATGTACTGCTTCCGTCGGAGGATATCTGCAAAAAGGTAATGAAGCGGCTTCAGGAAAAGAACTTTGTCTATCCGTACAGGCATCTGCATTACAGAACAGCCAGTCATTATCTCTGTCCGGCAAAGCCACTGACCGCAAAGCTTTTCCGGGTGGAGAGAAAGCAGCCGCAGGCGTGTGACGAAAGCAGGGAAAAGGCCTTTGAGGATACGATGAAGTTTTTGAAGGAAGAGTGGAAATAAAGGGTTTAATAAAATTAAGCAATTGTTTACCTATACAGGAATTCAGATTCGAAATGAGTTCTGGAATTCATATGATGACATGAATGCAAAGATTTTAGAGAGAATCTAGCAGGGGAAATATAATGAAAAAATGATGATAGATTTATTGGTGTATTACGGTTTACAGTCTGAAAAAGAACTGATATAATGCCAATGGTTACATATTCAGAGCTTATAGAGTTCAGTATGTTCATTGTTACCCTTATTGGATTGTGTTATGCAATCTTCAAGGGAAGAAAATAGCCGCCAACTATTCCCAGTAGTCGACGGCTGAACTAAAAATTTAGCATCACTATAGAGGGTAGGCCGTTTCTCTAGCTTTTCCTCTATTTAAGGATAGCATATTAGTCAGACAAAATCAAGAAAAGCTGAGAGATTATTTCAAAGTCTAAAAATTTGGCTGATAGTCATGAAAAAATGCTGAATAAAGCATCAAAGAAAAAGACAGAGCAATATGGTTTGAGTGGAAACTGACCATGTTCATCATTGAAACTGACAGGCACCGGGAGGAGACTGTATATGAAAAGGAGCAGGAAATTTGTTTACATCGGACAGATCGCAGGATCGATGATATTGGGATCGCTTGGAGCTGTTGTGCTGAGTGTGGCAGCAGGAGATGGAATGCCGGAATTAAGTTATCTCTTTATGGGATGCCTGTTTTATGGGCCTTTTCTATGCTATCCATTTTTCCTGACAGCCTATGAAGTCTATCTGCTGGTAAGCAGGATGTGCAGGCGTACCAGGCAGGAAGCTGAAGAAATGTCAGGAGAAGCAGCAGTAACCAGACAGCCGGATCCGCTTTTCTATGATTTCTATGTTATGCTGCTGGCTTTTTTTTATGAGCTGCTTTATCTTTTTTTGGGAAAAAGCATCTCATTCCGTGCAGAATGGCAGGAGCAGCTGATCAATGCAGAGATGCACACACCAATCTATACGGGATCAGCACTGACGATACTCGTGATCGCCTGCGTGGCGCTGACCGGGTTTCTGATCTTAAAGGCCAGTGACGCTTCAAAAACACCACCGCTTGTTACTGTGCTTGCCATGGCAGCAGTTTATCTTGGAGGTGCTCTGCTTGTGATATTTACCTGGCAGGTATATGCGGACTGGATGGATCTGTATCTGGTACTGGTTCCCCTGAATTATTTCCTGATCACAGCACGGCTGATCCTTGTGAAAATGGATGAGTACAGGGAGGATTCGGAGAGAAGCAGCAAGATTGACAGTGTTCCTTTTCTGGGTGCGGTGAACCGTCTTTTAAAGGGAGCAAAGCACTGGCCGGCAGCGGCGCTTCTGCTGATGTGGCCCCTTCTTGGCATTCTGATTTTGATTTTATTGCTGTTTGGCCAGGCACCGGATGCCGTGATCAAGGCCTTTACAGAAACCAGCGATTTCAGGCTTTCCACACAGATCGCTCCGCCGAATGTTATGGTGGATGAGCATTATCTCTGCACGGTGGCAGCAGGTGGAGATAAAAGGATCGTGCATCCCATCAGACGGGGGATCCGCCATGGCCATGAGGTGACAGTGAACAGGCAGCTCTGTATTGCCAATGCTTTTGAACAGATTCTGGAGGAGAGGACACCAGAGCTTCACCGGAGAGTACGGCATTTTTATGATACCTACGGATTTCCGATAGCCAGGATGATCCGGAAAAGATGGATCGCAGATCTTGTGTATCTGCTGATGAAGCCGCTTGAATGGTTCTTTGTTATCGTATTGTATCTGACAGAAGTCCATCCGGAGGATCGGATCGCACTGCAGTATACAGGAAAGGGATTACAGGACTTTGCAGGATGAAAAAGAACGGATGGATTGTTATTATTGTTACACTGATCGCTTTACTGCTGCCGGCAGCTGGCATACAGATCGCATTACATGGAAAAACAGTGCCGCTTGATAAGGGACAGCAGGAAATGATCCTGGATGGAACACAGAGCGGCGCAGCAGGAAACGGGGTGCAGACTGATGTATCAAAGAACGGGGCGCAGACTGATGTATCAGAGAACGGGGCGCAGACTGATACGGTACCGGAGGAGCCGACACCGGCTCCTGTGACAGAAGAGCAGAAAGCCTATTATCTGTCTTTGGAAGCTGCCTGCAGTGACACGCTTTCTGATGGTACACAGATGCGTCTGCTTGCGACAGACAGAGCCTGCGGGAGCAGCTATTATACACTGATCGGAGTAAAGGACGGTGAATGTACCTTTGTCAATACTGATCCCTTTAACGGTTCTGGTGGGGAAGCACTTTTTATTACCTTTCCTGATCAGGAAACAGAAGGGAGATGGCAGACCGGCTATGCCGGACTTGCCTACAGCGGCGGGAGCCTTGGAAGCTTTTATATCACAGAGGACGGAGGCAGACATTTTCAGTCACTGGAGATCAGCGAGCCGCAGATTCCCCTTTCTGATGATACCACCTACTGTCCCTTCATTATGCCGGAGGAGGTTTATGAAGAGAATGGAGCAATTTATCTTGTGATGGGACAGGGACCGGATGGAGATTACCATGATGAGACCGGTTATCCCAGCGGCCTGTACCGGGCAGAAGACGGTCGCACCTTCCGGTACGTGAAAAGTATATACAGGGAATGCGCAGAGGACTAAAGGTGACTTTGGTCCTTCGCTTTTCCTGATAAGAAAATGTACAGATTCATAAATCTGCAGGAAAATACATATAGTATCCTGTATAATGACTGCAGGGTAAGGAACCCGGAAAAGGGGACGTACATGTATGAATCAGAAAAAGAAAAATCATGGAACTAAGGGTCAGACCTCCTTTCTGCTGCTGCATTTTCTGCAGGGAGCATTGATCGGCCTTGGAGCTGTGCTGCCAGGGATCTCAGGAGGTGTCTTAAGTGTGGTATTTGGGGTTTACCAGCCTGTTATGGAACTGCTCTCCCATCCGAGATCAGCCATGAAAAGGTATTACCGGATGCTGATTCCACTGATCCTTGGCGGAGGCTTTGGATTTGTGGTGGTAGCCAGGATACTTGGCTTTCTGCTCACCAGATATCCGGATCCGTCTGTCTGTCTGTTTGTAGGGCTGATCGGCGGTATGCTGCCATCACTCTTTCGGGAGGCAGGAAAAAAGGGAAGAAAAAAGAGTGATCTGCTGATGACAGTGGTCTGCTTTGGAATGATCCTGATACTGCTGACCTTATTGCAGATCATTCAGGTTACCATAGCACCGTCATTTGGCTGGTATCTGTTCTGCGGCTTCTGTATTGCATTAAGCGTGATCGCACCCGGTATGAGTTTTTCCACACTGCTGATGCCGCTGGGACTGTATACGCCGCTTGTGGATGGGATCGGGAGACTGGACATGGCGGTTCTGATCCCGGCAGGGATCGGGGCACTTCTTACTGTGCTTTTGCTGGCAAGGGCAGTGACGGTGCTGATGGAGCATCATTATGCCATGGTATTTCATGGAATCGTCGGAATCGTCATGGCAGCTACACTTGTGATCATTCCCTTCAGGAGCTTTACGGTGAGCGCTTTTTCCTGCGTGAACAATCTGCTCTGCCTGGCAGTCGGTATTGTGGCAGCCCTGCTGTTGGATCAGTTTAATCAGAAGATCGAAGTGCCGGAGGACTAAATACGATCAGGGAGGCGAAAAAAGAATTGATTCCCGGTGAGGATGTGATAAACTGAGAAGGTAGAATTTTGTAAGGATTTTCGAAGGCAGGGCACATGCAGAGGATCAATGATGATATCAAGACAGGACAACTGAAAAAGATTTACCTTCTCTGCGGTGAGGAGGCCTATCTCCGGAAGCAGTACAGGGACAGACTGAAGGAAGCCATCATCGGTGATGATACCATGAACTATTATTACCATGAGGGAAAGGAACTTTCCATAGGGGAGATCATTGATCTTTCCGAGACGCTTCCCTTTTTTGCAGAGCGGAGGCTGATCCTCCTTGAAAACAGCGGTCTTTTTAAAAGCGGTGGTGAAGAACTGGCGGATTATCTGAAGGGTGATACCGGAAGCACCTATTTCGTTTTCGTGGAGGCAGAAGCGGATAAGAGAAGCAGACTTTACAAGACGGTAAAGGATGCCGGCTATGTGGCAGAATTCAAGGTACAGGAGGAAGCAGTCTTAAAGAGATGGATCGTATCCAGAGTCAGGAAGGAAGGCAAGGAAATTTCCGGACAGGCAGTTGATCACCTGATACGGATGACAGGTACTGATATGGAGACGATCAGCAGGGAGCTTGAGAAGCTGTTCTGCTACTGTCTTGACAGACCGGAGATCACCGGTAGTGATATGGATGCCATCTGTGTGAAGCAGCTGACAAGTCACATTTTTGATATGGTAGGAGCTATCGCAGAGAAGAAGCAGAAAAGGGCGCTTTCTCTTTATTATGAGCTGGTGGCACTGAAGGAGCCGCCAATGCGGATCCTGTTTCTGGTAGCAAGACAGTTTAACCTTCTTCTGCAGGTGAAGGAGCTGAAGAAAAAGGGGTATGCCAATAAGGCGGTCGGGGAAAAGGTAGGCCTGCCTGCTTTTATAGCCGGGAAATATATGGTGCAGGCAGACGGCTTTTCAGAGGAAGAGCTGAGGGCAGCCTTAAGAGCCTGTGTGGAAGCGGAAGAAGCAGTCAAGACAGGAAGAATGAATGATAGCATGAGCCTTGAGCTTTTGATTATCAAATACAGCAGTTAAGAGGAAAGGAAGTAACGGTCATGAGTATGGCAGACAAGGTACGCAGCGAAATGGTTGCGGCAATGAAAAACAAGGAAAAGGACAGAAAGGATGCACTTTCCATGCTGCTTTCTGCGTTGAAGAACAAAGCTATCGACAAGAGAGAGGATCTGACAGAGGCTGAGGAATTCGAGGTAGTCAAGAAGGAGATCAAGCAGACGAAGGAAACCATGGAGCTTGCACCGGCAGACAGGGAAGATATTAAGGAAGCCTGTGAGAAGAGACTGGCAGTTTATCAGGAATTTGCACCGGAAGAAATGAGTGAAGAGGCTGTCCTTGCGGAGGTAAAGGCGGTTCTTGCAGCACTTGCCATTGATGCACCTTCCATGAAGGACAAGGGTAAGGTCATGAAGGAGCTGATGCCAAGAGTCAAGGGAAGAGCAGACGGCGGCATGGTAAATAAGATCGTGGGAGAAGTACTGAACGGTGAAAAGTAAGCTGACTACTCTCTGCTACATTGAAAAAGAGAACTGTTATCTGATGCTCCACCGCGTGAAAAAGGAGCAGGATATCAATAAGAATAAATGGATTGGTGTAGGAGGCCACTTTGAAGAAGGAGAGAGTCCGGAGGACTGTCTCCTTCGTGAGGTCTTTGAAGAAACGGGACTGACCCTGACCTCATACCGATTCCGTGGGATCGTGACCTTCTGCAGTGAGAATTATCCGACAGAATATATGTGTCTTTATACGGCAGATGGCTATACGGGAACCCTGACAGAGTGTACAGAAGGGGAGCTTGCTTTTGTTGCCAGAGAAGAGATCACGAAGCTGAAGCTCTGGGACGGGGACAGACTGTTCCTTGAGCTGTTAAAGGAAGAGAGACCCTTCTTTTCCTTAAAGCTCTGCTACCATGAGGATGGAACCTGGTACCGGGCGGTGCTGGACGGGCGGGAGCTTGAGCTTTTTGATATCTGTGATGAAAAGGGAGAGCCTACCGGGGAAGTGATGGAGCGGGGCATGGTACATCACTATGGAAAGATGCACAGGACAGCCCATATATGGATCGTGAACCGGATGCCGGATGGCTCCTATCAGGTGCTTCTGCAGAAACGGAGCAAGAATAAGGATTCGTATCCGGGATGCTATGATATTTCATCAGCAGGCCATATCCATGCAGGGGACAGCTATCTGCCATCGGCACGGAGGGAGCTTGCGGAAGAGCTGGGTATCGAAGCGGGAGAAGAGGAGCTGCAGCTGATCGGATACCACAGGGCAGACTTAAGGACATCCTTTTATGGAAAGCCTTTTCTGGATCAGGAGATCAGTGCTGTTTATCTTTATGAAAAGCCGGTTCGGATCGCTGATCTTATCCTTCAGGAAAGTGAAGTGGAAGGTGCAGCCTTTTTTGAACTGGAGGAGGCACTTTCAAGAGTCAGAAACGGCACCCTGCCAAACTGCATCTACGAGGATGAGCTGCAGATGGTGAAGGATGTAATATGTTCATAGTGATCCTCCTGTTTTTACCAGTATAGAGCAAGGAGAAGAAACTGGCAGGAATTTGCTTTTTTTCGGGAAGAGGTGTAAAATCCTATATTTAAGGAGTGATATTATGGAAGAGCCATTGGTAAGTATCATTGTACCGGTATATAACGGAGAAAGGTCGATTGAAAGATGCCTCCGCAGCATACAGAACCAGACCTACCGGAACATTGAGGTTATTGTAGTCAACGACGGCAGCACAGACCATACGGATCGTATCATCCGTAAATATGCAGAGCAGGATTCCAGATTCTGTTATATTAAAAAAGAAAACAGCGGTGTTTCTGACAGCAGGAACATTGCCATGAAGCGGGCCAGAGGAGAGTATTTCCAGTTTGTGGACGGAGATGACTGGTTAGTCAAGCATGCCACAGAGGAGTTTGTAAGGACTGCGCTTCTGTATGACTGCGAAATGGTGATCTCGGATTACAACAGGGTAAGGGGCAGGACGATCATGGTGAGGGGGCATGTAGAGGCAGGACCGGTTCTGACAAGAACCAGATTTGCCGAAAACATGATGTCTGCGCCGGCTAACTTTTACTATGGTGTTCTCTGGAATAAGTTTTACAAGGCAGACATTATCAGGAGATTTGCTCTTCAGTGTGATACCCAGCTTGACTGGTGTGAGGACTTCCGGTTTAATCTGGAGTATCTGCAGTATGTAGGTAAGGTTGGTGTGATCAATAAGCCGCTCTATTACTATGTAAAGACCAAGGGAAGTCTTGTGGATACGCAGGCAGGAAGTCTGCAGCTGACCATGAAGACCAAGAGAAAGCTGTTTGATTATTATAAGGATCTGTATCAGATGCTGGATCTGTATGAAGGGAACAAATTCCGGATCCAGATGTTTTATTTCTCTTTTGCCCATGATAAAATAAAAGGAATTAAAACCGCATGACAAATTATATTTTTGATCTTTATGGAACCCTGATTGACATTCATACAAGCGAAAGCAAGGCCTCTCTGTGGAAGGAAGTGGCTTTGCTTTTTTCGATGAATGGTGTGCCCTATACGGAAACAGAGCTGCGTAAAAGCTACCTTCGTCTGTGCAAGGTGGAGGAAGGACGCCAGTGGGACCGGCAGAAAAAAATGAGAGATGGGAGCCTTTTGAAAAGAGAAATTGAGCTCCCGCTTGACAGGGTATTTACCGGCCTTTTTACAGAGAAGGGCATAGAGCCATCGGAGGAAAAGCTTAAACTTATGGCAACAGCTTTCCGGGCACTGTCGACTTACTATATCCGGCTTTATGATGGTGCGGAAGATCTTTTGAAAAGATTAAAAAGATCAGGGAAAAAGATCTATCTGCTTTCCAACGCGCAGCGGATCTTCACAGAGCCGGAGATGAAGATGCTGGGGATTTATGAGCTGTTTGACGGGATTTTATATTCTTCGGATGCCGGTGTAAAGAAGCCATCCCATTATTTCTTTGAGGATCTTTTCGAGAAATATGGACTTAAGAAGGAGGATTCTGTCATGATCGGGAATGAATACGAAGCAGATATCCTGGGAGCGGATGCGTTTGGGATTACAAGTATGTACGTCCATACCAGCCAGTCTGGCAAAAGACCGGAGAAGCTGCCGGATGGCTGTATGGAGATCGCGGTCATCGGAGAAGTATTTTAGAAACAGAACCTTCAAGGGGCAGAAATGGACTTGACAAGCAGGCGTCTGCCTACTAAGATAGATTTAATGAGTTTTGAAAAGGTAGTGACAAAGAGGAGTACCTGTTTATTCAGGCATCAGAGAGGATATTCCATCGGCTGAAAGAATATCTGGCAGTGGATACAGGGAAGGTAGCTTTGGAACCGGAGAGCTGAACAGCGTTCTGGCAGCTGCAGAGGTTTTTGCAGGTTGAAGGAATCCAGGTAGGTTCTCACGGCTGATCCCCGTTAACGGATAGTGCTTTCGGCAGATGCCGGCGGCAGTGAGTGACAAGCAAAGGTGGTACCGCGTAGAAATGACGCCCTTTACAGAAGTGATTCTGTAAAGGGTTTTTTATGTCATAGGAAATTACTCTGTAATGTTCCAATGACATAAAAAACCCTCCTGGCAGGATCGCACTGCGGCGGAAGGGTAGATGTCGCTTAAAGCGACCCGCCGCAGGCGGAGAATCCTGCAAGCAGGATTCTTTTTTAAACAGAAAAGGAGAAGATGATGAGCAGAGAACTTGCAAAGACCTACGATCCCAAGGGGATTGAGGACAGAATCTATGACAAATGGCTTGCGAAGAAATACTTCCATGCAGAGGTGGATCATTCCAAAACACCGTTTACGATCGTAATTCCCCCTCCGAATATCACAGGACAGCTCCATATGGGACATGCCCTTGACAATACCATGCAGGATATCCTGATCCGTTATAAGAGGATGCAGGGCTATAATGCACTCTGGCAGCCAGGAACAGACCATGCCAGCATCGCTACAGAGGTTAAGATCATTGAAAAGCTGAAGGAAGAAGGCATCAGCAAGGAAGATCTTGGCAGAGAAGGGTTCCTTAAGAGAGCCTGGGAGTGGAAGGCTGAGTACGGCGGAAGGATCATTGAACAGCTGAAAAAGCTTGGCTCCTCCTGTGACTGGGACAGAGAGCGTTTCACCATGGACGAGGGCTGCAATAAGGCAGTTACCGAAGTATTCTGCAAGATGCACGAAAAAGGCTGGATCTACAAGGGCAGCAGGATCATCAACTGGTGTCCGGTATGTAATACCTCCATTTCTGATGCCGAGGTAGAATATGAAGAGCAGGCAGGCCATTTCTGGCATATCAAGTACCCGCTGATCGAGGATGACGGAACTGTAAGCACTACAAGATTCCTTGAGTTTGCGACTACAAGACCGGAGACCATGCTTGGTGATACTGCAGTAGCAGTCCATCCCGATGATGACAGATATAAGGATATCGTTGGAAAGAAGCTGATGCTTCCGATTATCAACAGAGAGATCCCGATCATTGCAGATGCTTATGTTGACAGAGAGTTTGGTACCGGTGTAGTTAAGATCACACCTGCCCATGACCCGAATGACTTTGAGGTTGGAAAGCGTCACAATCTGCCGGAGATCAATATCCTGAATGATGATGCCACCATCAATGAAAACGGCGGCAAGTTCTGCGGTATGGACCGTTATGCAGCAAGAGAGGCCATTGTAAAGGAACTGGATGAGATGGGACTCCTTGTAAGGATTGAAGATTATACCCATAATGTAGGTACCCATGACAGATGTAAGACAACCATCGAGCCCATGATCAAGAAGCAGTGGTTTGTCAGGATGGATGAACTGATCAAGCCCGCAGTAAAAGCTGTAAAGGACGGGGACATCCAGCTGATCCCGAAGAGAATGGAAAAGACCTACTTCAACTGGACAGACAATATCAGAGACTGGTGTATTTCCAGACAGCTCTGGTGGGGTCACAGGATCCCGGCATATTACTGTGATGACTGCGGAGAAACCGTAGTAGCAAAGCAGATGCCTGAGAAGTGCCCTAAGTGCGGCGGTACTCACTTTACACAGGATCCGGATACCCTGGACACCTGGTTCTCATCAGCACTCTGGCCGTTCTCCACACTTGGCTGGCCGGAGCAGACAGAGGATCTGAAATATTTTTATCCGACAGATGTACTGGTAACCGGCTATGATATTATCTTCTTCTGGGTTATCCGGATGATCTTCTCCGGCTATGAGCAGATGGGAGAAAGACCGTTTAAGACAGTTCTGTTCCATGGACTTGTCAGAGATTCCCTGGGACGTAAGATGAGTAAGAGTCTTGGCAATGGGATCGATCCTCTGGAGATTATCGATCAGTATGGTGCAGATGCCCTGCGTCTTACCCTGATCACCGGTAATGCACCGGGTAATGACATGCGTTTCTACTATGAAAGAGTAGAGGCGAGCAGAAACTTTGCAAACAAGATCTGGAACGCATCCCGTTTCATCATGATGAACATGCCGGAGGAAGGACTTCAGGTTACAGATCCTGTCCTGCAGCCGGTAGATAAGTGGATTCTTTCCAAGCTGAATGCCCTGATCAAGGATGCTACCGAGAATATGGATCATTTTGAACTGGGAATCGCGGTACAGAAGGTATATGACTTTATCTGGGATGAGTTCTGTGACTGGTATATCGAGATGGTAAAACCCCGTCTTTACAATACAGATGATCAGGAAAGCAAGAATGCAGCACTCTGGACCTTAAAGACAGTCCTGTTAAATGCGTTGAAGCTGCTCCATCCTTATATGCCGTTTATCACAGAGGAAATTTTCTGTACTCTGCAGTCAGAAGAGGAATCGATCATGATCTCAAGCTGGCCGGTATATCAGGATGACTGGAGCTTTGCAAAGGAAGAACAGGATATCGAGACGATCAAGGATGCAGTCAGAGGTGTGCGTAATATCCGTACCGAAATGAATGTAGCACCAAGCCGCAAGGCCATGATCTATGTAGTCAGCGAAAAGGAAGAGGTCCGCAGAGCCTTTACAGAGGGAAAGCTGTTCTTTACATCTCTTGCCGGAGCTTCCGAGGTTGTGATCCAGGAGGATAAGAACGGTATTGCGGAAGATGCGGTTTCTGTTGTGATCCATGGTGCGACTCTTTACATTCCTTTCGCGGAGCTTGTGGATATCGCACAGGAGATCGAGAGACTGAAGAAGGAAGAGAAACGTCTGACCGGCGAGCTTGCCAGAGTCAATGGTATGTTGAGCAATGAGAAGTTTATGGGCAAGGCACCACAGGCCAAGATTGATGAAGAAAAGGCAAAGCTTGAGAAATATACCCAGATGATGGAGCAGGTAAAGGAAAGACTTGCACAGCTAAGTAAATAAAATAAAGCAAACGGAAGAAGGGAGCCAGTTACGTGACGGCGTTTGAGCAGGCAGAACAATATATCAACGAGATACCGAGATTTGCCGGGAAAAATACAGTAGAGGATACGTCCCGCCTGCTTACGATCGCCGGCTGTGACAGGCTCCCTTTTCCTGTGATCCATGTAGCCGGTACCAATGGGAAGGGCAGTGTATGTGCCTGCCTTGCGTCTATTCTGAAGGAGAGCGGAAGGAGAGTCGGGATCTTTACGTCTCCCCATCTTGTGGATATCAGGGAGCGGATCCGTATCGATGATGAGATGATATCAGAGAACCGGTTCGCTGAGGTATTCCGGGAGGTCCAGATACTGGCAGAAGAAGGGAAGAAGGAGGGATTGTCACATCCTTCCTTCTTTGAATATCTGTTTCTGATGGCAATGAACTATTTCAGGGATGAAAATCCGGATGCTGTGATACTGGAAACCGGGCTGGGAGGCAGACTTGATGCAACAAACAGTATAAAGCATCCGGCACTCTGTGTGATCACGGAGATTGGATTTGACCATATGCAGTACCTTGGTAATACGCTGGAGGAAATTGCGGGAGAAAAGGCCGGTATTATCAAAAAGGGAGTACCCGTTATATTCCCGGACAGACGGCCTGAGACGACAAGGGTGCTGGTGAATCGTGCAAAAGAAATAGGAAGCCGGGCGGTTCTGCTCGAAAAAAGCAATATTTTGGATATAAATACAGGGAATAAAAACATTGATTTTTCACTGCATACTGGTTATTATAATTATATTGGGCTGTCACTTCATATGGTTGCACTTTACCAGGTGGAAAATGCCTCTCTTGCAGTTCTTGCAGCAGAAGAACTGAACAGGGAAGGATATCTGATCGGGGAAGAAGCCATAAGGAAGGGACTTCTGGGTGCATACTGGCCGGGGCGGATGGAAGAGGTACAGCCCGGCATTTTTTTGGATGGTGCCCACAATGAAGATGGGATAGAGGCGCTGCTTGCAACAGTAAAAGTAATACCCTGCAGGGGAGAGAGAAAGCTTCTGTTTGGGGTAGTTGCGGACAAGCAGTATGAAAAGATGATCAGGAGGATAGCAGAGAGTGGTCTCTTTACAGAGATTGCGGTCACGACACTTTCCTCTGACCGAAGTGCGTCTCTTACAGAGCTTTCGAAGCTATGGAGGCAGTATGAATTACCCTGCCGCTTTTATGAAGATGCAGGAGAGGCCTTTGGATGGCTGCTTGCAGGCAGAAAAGAGGCTGACGTGATTTATGTTGCCGGTTCGTTATATTTGATAGGGCAGATAAAGAGCCTTAAGAGGAGAACACCGGATGATAGATTTTGAAGAAGAATTAAAGAAGTTTCACCCAAGTCTTGAGGTTGAGGATGCTGCAGAAGCGATCTACGGACAGGATCTGACGGATGTGGCAGATATATTGATACAGATGGTAGAAAAGGCAAAAGAAAAGACGGAAACAGAAGAGGAGTAACGGCATGATCTGTTATAATTGCGGCTGTCGTTTATCAGAGCAGGACTTCTGTACCGGATGCGGCGCTGATGTATCACTTTATAAGAAGGTGATATACCTTTCCAACCGTCTTTATAATGACGGACTGGATAAGGCGTCGGTAAGAGATCTGTCAGGAGCGATCGCCAGTCTGAAAGAAAGTATTAAACTGAACAAGAACAATATTGATGCGAGAAATCTTCTGGGACTTGTTTATTTTGAAATGGGAGAAGCGGTATCCGCCCTTGGTGAGTGGGTCATCAGCCAGAATCTCCGCCCGAAGAAAAATATCGCCAATGATTATATTGACATGATCCAGAATAATCAGGCGAGACTCGATGGCATCAACCAGACGATCAAGAAGTACAATCAGGCACTTGCGTACTGCTGGCAGGACAGTCAGGATCTGGCTGTGATCCAGCTTAAGAAGGTGCTTTCCAATAATCCGAAGTATGTCAGGGCACACCAGCTTCTGGCGCTGCTTTACATGAACACAGAGGAATGGGAGAAGGCCAGAAGAGAGCTGGAGAAATGTGAGCAGATCGATACAGGCAATACCACAACACAGCGTTATCTGAAGGAAGTCACGCATATGCTGGTTCCTGAGGAAAGCCAGAAGGGCAGTACGAGGAAAAAGGCTTCTTCTGATGAGATCATCCGTTATCAGAGCGGAAATGAAACGATCATCCAGCCTGTCAATGCAGCGGAGAAGAAAGGGGTATCCTCCCTTCTGAATCTGGGGATAGGACTTGTGATCGGTATCGGGATCGCCTGCTTCCTGATCCTTCCGGCAAGGATCCAGAAAGCCAAGGCAGATATTAACAATGATCTGAGGGCAGTCAGTGAACAGTCGGATGCCAAGACAGCGACCATAGATGAGCAGGAACAGAAGATCAGGAGCCTGACAGATGAAAATACACAGCTGACAAGCCAGCTGGCAGCACTGGAGGGAACGGATGGTGCCCTGCAGGCAACAGACGGGCTGATGATGGCTGTGAACGCCTATCTGACAGATCCGGAGGACATTGAAACAATCGCAGGTTACATGGAGGCCATGGAGCCGGATGAAAATGGTGAGGAAGAGGTAAAGCACTCGAACTCCTATGAAACACTCCGCAAGCAGTTCCTGACACTGGTTTCTGAAAAGCTTGCAGCTTACTATTACGGACTTGGTAATGACAGCTACAGAAATGGAGATTACGGAGCAGCGATCCCAAATCTGAAGCGAGCCTTTACTTATGACAATACGAATGCTGATGCCCTGTTCTATCTGGGTAACTGCTACCGGGAGAACGGAGACGATGATAAGGCCAAGGAGATTTATGCACAGGTAATGGATGACTTTGCGGGAACAGACAGGGCATCCAAGGCAGAAACCTATCTGGCAGAGATCAATAATCAGAATTAAATGAAATAACCTGCAGCAGCTCTAGGCAGAAGGATCAGGATTGCAGGAGCAATATCGTTTACAAAAGAGAACATGATAAGCATGTTCTCTTTTTTTTACGTCTTTACAGCTGTAAAAGTGGAAAAGACCAGAGAAAGACAGAATAAGGAGGGAAAAATGGAAGAGGAATTCAAGGTAATTGACAATTATCTGATGGTCAGGATGCCGGCAGAGGTGGATCATCATGCATCAGAATATATCGGACGGACTGCAGACAGATATATTCTGAAGGAAGGAGTAGGAAATGTAGTGTTCGATTTTGAGAAGACCAGGTTTATGGACAGCTCCGGGATCGGGATCATCATAGGACGATATAAGAAGATCACCTGTTTTGGAGGCAGGGTTTTTGCAGTCAATGCGGATGCAAGGATCAAAAAGACACTGATGCTCTGCGGATTGCATAAGGTGATTGAGATCATGGAATAGAATCAGAAAACAAAGAAAAAGAAAGGCATAAGGGGAAAACGATGGAAACGGGAAGACGTCTGGAAAACAAACATGCAGGATCGGAAATGACGAAAAATGAAATGCAGATACAGTTCACTGCTGTGTCAGAAAATGAGGCATTTGCAAGGATCGCAGTGGCTGCTTTTGTAACACCATTAAATCCGACACTGGAGGAGATCGCAGATATCAAGACAGCGGTATCTGAGGCTGTGACGAATGCAATTATCCATGGTTATGATGGCATGACGGGAAAAGAACAGAATCAGGTATACATACACTGTCTGCTGAACAGGGATGTACTGCAGGTAGAGGTCATAGATGAAGGAAAGGGCATTGAAGATGTGGAAAAGGCCATGGAGCCCATGTATACCACCAAACCTGATATGGACAGATCCGGTATGGGCTTTGCTTTTATGGAGGCTTTTATGGATGAACTGGAAGTGATATCGGAGCCTGGACAGGGAACTACGGTGCTGATGAGTAAAAAGCTGGGGACACTGCCATTTATTGACCGTGAGGAGTGATCTGACATGGAAAATACAGTACTGATCAGGCGGGCACAGGCAGGAGAAAGAGAATCGAGAGAAGTACTGATAGAACAGAATCTCGGACTGGTACACCATATTGTAAAACGGTTTCTGAACAGAGGCTATGAAGCAGAGGATCTGTTTCAGATCGGGGTGATCGGCCTGATCAAGGCGATCGATAAATTTGACACAGGATATGAGGTGAAATTTTCCACCTATGCGGTTCCGTTGATCACCGGAGAGATCAAACGGTTTATCAGGGATGACGGGCTTGTTAAGGTGTCAAGAACATTGAAGGAAAATGGCAGCCGGGTGAAATATGCCAGGGAGAGACTGCTCAAAAGCCTCGGAAGAGAACCAACACTTGAAGAGGTAGCCCTTGAGGCGGCACTGACGACTGAAGAAGTGATCCTGGCAATGGAGGCAGGCGCCAGGGTGGAATCTATTTATCAGTCTGTATATCAGAGTGATGGAAATGAGATCTATCTGGTAGACCAGCTGGCAGATGAAAAAGGAGATGAGCAGGAAAAGCTGCTGGACCGGCTGTTGGTGAAGCAGCTCTTAAAAAGCCTGCCGGAAATGGAACGGACACTGATCACGCTCCGGTACTTCAGGGACAAGACCCAGACGGAGGTAGCGGGACTGCTCGGGATCAGTCAGGTCCAGGTGAGCAGGATGGAAAAAAAGATTTTGCTGGGATTGCGGGAGAGGATGATTTGATTTACAATAGCGGGAAGAGATGCTTCAGATAAAAGAAGAGAAAAGGAACAGGAAACAGGATGAAATTACTGCATACAGGAGATCTGCATATTGGTAAAACAGTAAATGATTTTTCCATGCTGGAGGATCAGAAGGAAATTCTTTCACAGATCCTGTTACTTGCCAAGGAAAATCAGGTAAATGGCGTGATCCTTGCGGGAGACATTTATGACAGGGCAGTACCTTCCGGAGATGCGGTTCTTGTGTTCAATGATTTTCTGACTGCCCTTGCCAGAGAGGGGATCACTGTATATATGATCAGTGGCAATCATGATTCTCCAGAACGGATAAGCTACGGAGAAGAGCTCCTGCGGGAGCAGGGGATCATGATCGCAGGGGTGTATCATAATGAGATCACTGTGATCCATACGAAGGATGCTTATGGAGACGTGGACATTTTGCTGCTGCCTTTTATCAAACCTTCAGCAGAGGCTGCAGGAACAAGTGAGGAGGCCGTGGCGAAGGCACTTGGAAAATACTGGGAGAAGGAAGCTGCGGAAAGATCTAAGCTGCCAGCCGGACAGAACAGGCAGGATACCAAACGACGGATACTTGTGACACATTTCTTTGTGACGGATGCCGGAAAGGAACCACTGCTTTCAGACAGCGAAACGACAATCCATGTGGGCGGCATTGACAATGTGGATGCCTCTGTATTTGACGGGATGGATTATGTGGCTCTTGGTCATATCCACAGACCGCAGCAGATCGGAAACAGACAGGTATATTATGCGGGTTCCCCACTTTCTTATTCCTTTTCAGAAGCAGGACAGAAAAAGAAGGTATTACTGGTCGAGCTTAAGGAAGAGGGAAACTGTCAGGTGACAGAGCTGCCGCTTACCCCTCCAAGGGAAATGAGAAAGCTCGAGGGCAGTATGGAGGATCTTCTGAGGCAGGGAGAAGAGGATCAGAACAGAGAAGATTATGTGCAGGCCATTTTGACAGATCAGAAGGAGCTGGTTGATCCTATGGGAGTCTTAAGAAGCGTGTATCCCAATGTGATGCAGGTAGTCAGGAAAGAAACGGCTGGCAGTCTGCAGTATACGGGAGAAGAACTGAAGCTGAAAAGAAGGGATCCGTTGACGATTCTTGAAGATTTTTACGGATTTGTCAGAGAAGAGGCGCTGACGGAAGAAAAGAAAGCGCTTCTGGTACAGATGATAAAGGAGACAGAGGAATGAAGCCGATCACACTGACCATCTGTGGGTGGGGGCCGTACCGGGATGAGCAGCCACCTATTGATTTTGAGGCACTTGGGAGCAGAGGACTGTTTTTGATCACAGGTGCAACAGGAGCCGGAAAGACCACTATTTTTGACGCGGTCACATATGCACTGTACGGGGATCTGAGCGGAAAAACGAGAGAAAAGGGCAGTGTCAGAAGTGATTTTGCTGCTCCTTCTACCAAAACCTATGTAGAGCTTGTAATGGAGCATGGGGGAAAGCGGTATCGTATCCGGAGAAATCCGGAATATATGCGGCCAAGAAAACGGCAGTCAAAAAATGGTGAGCTGACGAAAGAGAAGGAAAACGCATATCTGACTATGCCTGATGGAAGCTGCATCGAAGGAAGCAGTGAGGTGACAGCCAGGATCAGGGAGCTCCTTAAGGTAGACATCAATCAGTTCAGACAGCTTTCCATGATCGCACAGGGAGAATTCACAAGACTTCTTACTGCACCATCTTCGGAAAAGTCAAAGATCTTCCGGGAAATTTTTGATACGAAGCTTTATGAGAGGCTGGAGGCAAAGCTGAAGAACAGCTCTGCAGAACTTTACAGGCAGGTAATGGAATACCGCAATCGTATGGAAGAAGAGGTTTCTGTATTTTCGCCTGATGAGGAACTGAAAGCGGAAGTAGAGGCACTTGTGGCGGAGGCAGGTATCTACTCGGAACGGCTGCTTCCCTTTCTTAAGGAGAAGATAAGCGTTTTCCTCAGCGAAGAAAAGAGGCTGCATTCAGAGGAAAAGAAAGCGGAAGAAGAGATCGAAGAGCTTGCAGGTATCGTGAAGGAAGCAGAGCAGACAAAGGCGCTTATGGAACAGCTTGCAAAAGAACGGGAAAAGCAGAAGAGCCTTGCAGAAAGGGAGCCTGATTACCGGCAGATGGAAGAACGTCTGCAGAGGGCAGGAGAGGCAGCAGCTGTGCGGGAATATGAGCTGCTTTTGCAGAACCGGGAAGAGCAGAGGAAGACCTGTGAAAAGAAACTGCAGCTTTCTGAAAGGGAGCTGGAAGGCCTCTTACAGAAGCAGGAGGAACAGCGTACCCTTGTGGAACTGGCAGAGCAGATAGCAGAGGCCTTTGACATGAAAGAAAGGTGTGAAGAAGCAGAAAGGCTCCGGCAGGAAAAAGAAACGGCACTCAGGGAAAAGAAGCAGGAATTTGGTGCTTTGCAGGTCAGGTATGAGAAAGCAGAGAAAGAGGCAGAAGCGAGCATCCATGACTATGAAAATGCAGAGAGGAGATACCGGCATGGTATTGCCGGCATACTGGCACAGGATCTGAAGGAAGGAGAGCCCTGCCCGGTCTGCGGAGCCCTGTCACATCCCTGCAGACAGGAAAGAGAACAGGGTGTGCCAACGGAAGAAGAATTAAAAGAAAAGAAGCTGTTTTCAGAGAAGAAAAGGCAGGAGCTTTTGAAGATCCATGGAGAAACGAGAGCCTGCAGGGAGGCCAGGGATCTGCTGGATAGGGAGGCAGAGAAAAGCCGGAGGATGCAGCAGGAGCTGACAGAGAAAATGCAGGAGCTGCCAGCAGAGATCAGGGAATATCCTGATTTTCATAAAAGATCAGATTTCGAAAAGCAGAGGAAGGAAGCAGAGGAGATCTGTCTTCGTATTTCAGAAAAGAAAAAAACAAAAGAGGCACTTAGGCAGGAAAGACAGGTGCTTTTGGAAAAAGAAGGGCTTGCCAGGGGAAACTTCCGGGATGAGCTGCAAAAGGCTGGCTTTATAGGGGAAGAAGAATACCGGGCTGCTTTTCTTCCGGAACAGAAACGGAAGGAAGAGCAGGAAGCAGTAAGGGATTACAGACAGCGGTGCTATGCTAAGGAGCACCTGATCCATCATCTTGAGGAAGAGCTTAAGGTGCGGGAGCAGAGAAACCCGGCAGAGGAGCAGCAGAAGCTTGCAGAGATCCGGAAAAAGAAAGACAGCCTTACAGAAGCAGGCAGCCGTCTCTGGAAAAACAGGAATGAAACGGAAAAGCTGTACCATTCTTTAAAAGAAAAGAAGGAAAAGAGCACGGCTCTTTCTGAAAAGTACGGTATCATCAAGGATCTGGATGATGCCGTAAATGGAAATAATAAGAAACGTCTTGTGCTGGAGCAGTATGTACTTGCTGCTTATTTTGAGGAAATCCTGAAGGCGGCAAATCTGCGCCTTTCCATGATGAGCGGCGGCCGGTATACCCTGTATCGTACCAAAGAGGTGACTGACGGAAGGAGTAAGGACAGTCTGGATATGGAGGTGCTGGACTATTATACCGGAAGGTACAGATCCGTGAAAACACTTTCGGGCGGCGAAACCTTTAAAGTGTCCTTATCCCTTGCACTTGGAATGAGTGATGTAGTACAGGCATACAGCGGTGGAATACAGGTAGATGCACTGTTCATCGATGAGGGGTTTGGCTCCCTGGATCAGGAATCTCTAGAACAGGCATGTCAGACGCTGATGAGTCTTGCAGAGAGCGACCGGATGATCGGGATCATTTCCCATGTACCGCTTCTTTCTGAAAAAATCGAAAATCAGATCCAGGTTAAGAAAACCAGTACTGGAAGTACGTATCAACTTGTGGTATTCTAAAAGGGTATGCGGTAAAACCGCAGAGTGAGTCCGACCCGCATTGCGTGTCAGCGAAGGAGGAAGCTTAGTTAAATGGAAAAAAGAGCAGATGTCATTATTATAGGAGCAGGACCCGGAGGCATATTCTGTGCCTATGAGCTGCTTCGTCAGAAGCCGGATCTGAAGGTGATCGTCATTGAAAAAGGACGTTCCATAGAGAAAAGAGTGTGCCCAAAGAGAACAACTCTGCAGTGTGTAGGCTGCAAGCCCTGTTCCATTACAACAGGATTTGCCGGTGCCGGCGCATTCTCAGATGGAAAGCTTTCCCTTTCCCCGGATGTAGGCGGCAATCTGCCGGAAATTCTCGGCTATGAAAAGACAGCAGAGCTGATCCATGAATCAGATGAGATCTATCTGAAATTTGGAGCAGACAGAAATGTTTATGGTGTAGATAAGCAGGATGTGATCCGCGAGATCAGAAGAAGGGCTATTGGTGCAAATTTAAAGCTTGTCGAGTGCCCGATCAGGCACCTTGGAACAGAGGAAGGCTACAAGATCTATGCAAAGCTTCAGAAGCATCTGATGGATGAGGGAGCAGAGCTGATCTTTAATACTATGGTGGAAGAGATCCTGGTAGAGGATGGAAAGGCAGTTGGCGTCAGAACCGATAAGGGAGATGTTTACTACGGCAGTGAAGTGGTATCCGCAGTAGGAAGGGAAGGTGCTGACTGGTTTAAGGATAAATGCGAAGAGGTTGGGATCGAGACCACGCCTGGCACCGTAGATGTTGGTGTGCGTGTTGAGGTCAGAGATGAGGTCATGCAGTATCTGAATGATAATCTGTATGAAGCCAAGCTGATCTATCATACGCCGACTTTTGATGATAAGGTAAGAACCTTCTGTACCAATCCTTCCGGAGAAGTGGCAACAGAATATTATGAGGGCGGCCTTGCTGTTGTCAATGGGCATGCCTATAAGGCAAAGGATCATAAGACACACAATACCAATTTTGCGATCCTTGTCAGCAAGAATTTTACGAAGCCGTTCAAGACACCGATCGAATATGGCAAGCAGATCGCACAGCTTTCCAATATGCTCTGTGGCGGCAGGATCCTGGTACAGACCTTTGGTGATTTTAAGAGAGGCAGAAGAACTACAGAAGAAAGACTCTGCAGGAATAACCTGATCCCTACCCTGAAGGATGCAGTACCCGGAGATCTTTCCCTGGTATTCCCTCACAGGATCATGGTGGATATAGAGGAGATGCTGGAAGCACTTGATAAGATCACGCCGGGTATTGCCAGTGATGAGACTCTTCTTTATGGTGTGGAAGTAAAGTTTTATTCCAACAGAGTAATCGTAAACAGTGATTTTGAAACGAGCATTAAGGGACTTCGTGCTATTGGGGACGGTGCCGGTGTGACAAGAGGACTCCAGCAGGCATCAGCTAACGGTATCAGTGTGGCAAGAAGTATCTTAAAGGGAATGAATGCATGAGAAACAGAAACAGGCGCATGGCAGCAGCACTCCTTACAGTGCTGCTCCTGCTTCTTTCAGGCTGTATGGATTCGCTGAAAGGCTCCAAAGTTGTGCTGACGACCGGATTTGAGAAAAATGAGGTGTTCCGGATCGAGGATATGTCCTGTACACTCCCGGAAGCCATGGTTTATCTGATCAATACCAAGAACCGGTATGAAAGTGTATACGGCAGGGAAATATGGAATGTCAGCCTGGATGGTGTGACACTGGAGGAAAATATTAAGGAAACTGTCCTTGCACAGCTCGCACAGCAGAAAACCATGAACCTTCTGGCAAGACAGAACGGAGTGGCTTTGAGTGAAGAGGAGGAGGCCAGGGTCATGCAGGCGGCAGAAACCTATTTCCAGTCCTTGAGCGAGGAGGAAAAGAGCGCGCTGCAGATCACAGTAAAGGATGTAGAGGAGCTGTACCGGGAATATGCACTGGCAAGAAAGGTCTACCAGTATATCATCAAGGATATCAATCCGGAGATCAGTGATGATGAAGCAAGAACCATAACAGTCCAGTATATTTATTTCAGAACCTGTATCCTTGATGGCAGCGGAAAGAAGATCGAATATTCTGCAGAAGAGAAGCGGGAGATCCTAAAAAAAGCGGAGGAGGTTCGTTCACTGCTGAAAAACGAAGAGGCAGATTTTGAGGAGCTGATCCTGAAATACAGTGACAGCGAGGAAGGAACCTGCTCCTTTGGAAAAGGTGAGAAGGATCAGGCCTTTGAGGATGCCGCCTTTAATCTGGAGACGGATGAGATCAGTGATATTGTAGAGACACCGGATGGCTATTATCTGATCAAATGTATCAGTACCTTTAACCGTACCGAGACCGATGCCAATAAGGTCAAGATCGTGGAGAAAAGGCGGGAAGAGGTATTTGGGCAGGAGTATGAGGACTTTGTTGCAGCCCTGACCCGGAATCTTAATGAAGATCTATGGCAGAGTGTGTCCCTTGCTGGGACAGAGAATATTACGACATCCGATTTCTTTGATGTCTTTAATAAATACTTTGACGGAATTTTATAAAAAGTTAATAATTGCCGGAAACCCTGATGTTTCCTGATGTTTCGCATGATTTGTTAGCACTCATTAATAATGAGTGCTAATTTTGCCTTGACTTTTCGGATTGACAGAATTACACTATTTCCTAGATGTAATAAACTGAAATGGAATATAAGCATTGATACAGGAAAGAAAAGGAGTGATTACCATGGCAGAAAAGCATGGAAGCTTATCGATTAACAGTGAAAACATATTCCCGATTATAAAGAAGTGGCTGTATTCAGATCACGATATCTTTTACAGAGAACTGATCTCTAACGGCTGTGATGCGATCACGAAGCTAAAGAAGCTGGATATGATGGGAGAGTATGAGCTGCCGGAGAATTATAAGGCAAGGATTGATGTTGTAGTGGATCCGGAAGCAAAGACACTGACCTTCACCGATAATGGTATCGGTATGACCGCAGATGAGGTAGAGGAATATATCAACCAGATCGCTTTTTCCGGAGCGACAGACTTCATCAGTAAATATAAGGACAAGACAGATAATGACCAGATCATTGGCCATTTCGGACTTGGCTTTTATTCGGCATTTATGGTAGCTGATGAGGTACACATTGATACCCTTTCCTACAAAGAGGGTGCGAAGGCTGTTCACTGGGAATGTGATGGCGGTACAGAATTTACCATGACAGAAGGTGACAAGGCAGAGGTGGGAACGAAGATCACCCTGTTTGTTAATGAAGATGTACTGGAGTTCTGCAATGAATACAAGGCAAGAGAGGTTATTAAGAAATACTGTTCCTTCATGCCTACCGAAATATACCTTTCCAAGGCAAATACCAAGGAGACAGAAACCATCAAGGCAGATGAGAAGCGCCCTGATGATGTGGTTGTAGAGGAGATCAAGCCGGAGAAGGAAGGCGATGAGGAGAAGCTTAAGATCGTAAAGAGGCCTGAGCTTCTGAATGATACCAATCCTCTCTGGATGAAGAATCCCAGTGAATGTACGAAGGAAGAGTATCTGGAATTTTACAGAAAGGTATTTCAGGACTATAAGGAGCCTTTATTCTGGATCCACCTGAACATGGATTATCCTTTTAACCTGAAGGGTATCCTGTACTTCCCAAGGATCAATATGGAGTATGAGTCCATCGAAGGAACCATCAAGCTGTACAATAACCAGGTATTTATCGCTGACAATATCAAGGAGGTCATCCCTGAGTTCCTGATGCTGTTAAAGGGTGTGATCGACTGTCCTGACCTGCCGCTGAATGTATCCAGAAGCGCACTGCAGAATGACGGCTTTGTAAAGAAGATCTCCGATTATATTTCCAAGAAGGTTGCCGATAAACTGGCTGGTATGTGCAAGACTGAGAAGGAAGAGTATGACAAGTACTGGGATGATATCAGTCCTTTCATCAAGTTTGGCTGTCTGAAGGATGACAAATTCTGCGAAAAGATGACAGATTACATTCTGTTCAAGAATCTGGACGGCAAATATCTGACGCTTCCTGAATGTCTTGAGGTCAATAAGATCGACCCGGATGAGGCAGAGAATAAGGAAGAGACAGAAGAGAAGAGTACAGATGAGAGCGCAGAAGCTGCCGAAACAGAAGCTGCTGACAAGGATGCAGAGGCAGAAGAGAAGAAGGAAAAAGTCATCTATTATGTAACGGATGAGAAGCAGCAGAGCCAGTATATCAACATGTTCAAGGCTGCCAAAATGGATGCCGTGATCCTGAACCACAATATCGACCAGCCGTTTATTTCCCAGCTTGAGGCCAAGAACGAGGGCATTAAATTCAAGAGGATCGATGCAGACCTTACAGATTCCCTGAAGTCAAAGACCAGCAAGAAGGCAGAAGAAGAGCTTACAAAGGCTGCTGAGACCATTGGCAAGGTGATGAAGAAGGCTCTTAAGAAGGACAAGATCGAGATCAAGGTGGAGAAGCTGAAAAATAAGAAGATCGCTTCCATGATGACACTTTCCGAGGAGAGCCGGAGAATGCAGGACATGATGAAAATGTATGCAATGCCCGGTATGGATATGGGAGATTATGGAAAGGAAGGCGAGACACTGGTGCTGAATGCCAACCATCCGCTGGTACAGTATGTACTTGATCATACGGATGACAGTAATGTTTCCATGATCTGCGAACAGCTATATGATCTGGCGCTGCTTCAGCAGGCACCCCTTGAGCCGGAAGCCATGAGCAAGTTTATCACAAGAAGCAATGATATCATGCTGCTTCTGACTAAATAAGAAAAGTAACAAGACAGATAACCCCTGCATAGAATAAAGAAAGACTATGCAGGGGTATTTTTATGCCTGAGGAAAGTTTACAGACAGGGAGTGCCAGGGGAAGGCTGCAGATCAATGTCACGTCTTCCCTTGGACTGATCCCGGTGAAGGATGCTGCCGTTACCATATCATATTCAGGAGAGCCAAATGCTCCGATAGAAAAGCTGAGTACGGATTCCTCCGGACAGACAGAACGGATAGAGCTTGCAGCACCGCCGCTGGATTATAGTGTTGAACCCTCTGAGCAGAGACCATACAGTGAATATACAGTCCTTGTGGAGGCTCCCGGGTATGAGTCTGCCATGGTTTCAGGAACAGAGATCCTGCCGGACACCCTGGCACTGCAGCCGGTTTCTTTAAAGCCACTGGAAACAGCAGAAGGGGATATGGAAAGTGTGATTATTCCTGATCATACCCTCTATGGAGATTATCCGCCAAAGATTCCAGAGGCTGAGATCAAGCCGATAGAGGAAACGGGAGAGATTGTTTTAAGCAGGGTCGTGATTCCGGAATATATTGTGGTACATGATGGTGTGCCGGATGATGCCAGTGCACAGAACTATTATGTGAAATACAGGGATTATATCAAAAACGTGGTTTCCTCCGAAGTGTATGCCACCTGGGAAGAAAATGCCATTTATGCCAATGCGCTGGCAATCATGTCATTTACCTTAAACCGGGTCTATACGGAGTGGTACAGAGGAAAGGGTTATCCTTTTACCATTACTTCTTCTACGGCCTATGATCAGAACTGGATCTATGGCAGAAATATTTATTCCAACATAGACAGGATCATAGACAGTATTTTTGCCAATTATCTGTCAAGACCGGGTGTGAGGCAGCCAATCTTTACTTCTTACTGTGATGGAAGGAGAGTGACCTGCAATGGCTTAAGCCAGTGGGGATCACAGTATCTGGCAGGGGAAGGCTATACGCCTATTGAGATCCTTCGTTATTATTATGGAAATGATATGTATATCAATACGGCAGAGAGTATTTCTGGTGTGCCGTCCTCCTATCCGGGCTATGCTCTGTCAATAGGCTCATCCGGTGAAAAGGTGCGTCAGCTTCAGAATCAGCTTAACAGGATCGCACAGAACTATCCTGCAATTCCGATAATTGCTGCAGATGGGATCTATGGACCGGAAACAGCAAAGGCAGTCAGGGCATTTCAGAAAATTTTCAATCTGGAGCAGACTGGTGTGACAGATTATCCAACCTGGTACAGTATTTCAAATATCTATGTCGGAGTTACCAGAATTGCAGAACCATAGGAGTGTTTTGCCATTGCAGAAGAGTGCTTTCTAATGGTATACTATTAATTAATCATGGACATTTTTGCCTTTAGGCAGCAGCCCTGTGCCCGGATTTTTTTCAGGGCGGAAGGACTGTCTGTCTTCTGGCGGATAAGGAAAAGGAGCTACAAAGGTGCTGAGTGCAGTTGACAGGATATTGGCAGGTGAATTTAATAAAGAAAACCGTTTTCTGGATTTTTCCACGCCGAGAATTGAATTGTCGGTGCATAGCGGAGAGATCTGCGAAGGCTCCTTTACCATATATGGACCCAAAAATCAGCTTACTGAGGGCAGGGTTTCATCCTCGAGAATCAGGATGAAATGCCTGACAGAGAATTTTACCGGTTATGAGGAAGAGATCAGTTACCAGTTTGATGCTGCAGATCTGGAAGAAGGCGAGTGCATCAGGGGAGAATTTTCCATTATCTCCAATCAGGGAGAGTATACGATCCCTTATGAAGTTAATATTGTGCCAGTCTATATGGAATCCAGTCTTGGCACGATCCGGAATCTGTTTCATTTTACCAATCTGGCTAAAACTAATTTTGAGGAAGCTGTCAGGCTCTTTTATTCTGCACAGTTCAAAGCGATCTTTCAGGGAGTGGACAGACAGTATTACACCATATACAGAGGTCTTTGTGCAGGAGAAAGAAGAGAACAGAATGTAGAGGAATTTCTGCTTGCAATCAAGAAGAAACAGAAGGTCCAGTTTCTTTTGGAAGAGCCTGAAATCCGTATCGATTCACCGAAAGAAAATACAGAATATAAAGTAGTGATCAACCGGAATGGCTGGGGCTGCAGCGACCTTTCCGTGACAGCAGAGGGGGATTTCCTGGTACTGGAAAAGGATTATATCAGAGAGGAAGACTTCCTTGGGAATTGTTACAGATTACCCTTTTACCTGGCTGAGGACAGGCTTCACGGAGGCAGAAATTATGGGATCATCCATCTGAAGAATGCCTATACAGATCTGGCAGTCACAGTACAGGTCTGTACATCGTCAGGAACAGGAAGGATACCGAACCTGCGGCTGCAGAAAAAACATGCCATCTTAAGTCTGATGCAGTATTATGAAGCCTTTCGCACCAGGAAGATCAGTGCAGCATCCTGGATGCAGGAAACAGAAAAGATACTGGAGACACTGGTCAGTGCAGATGAGAAGGATTATGCTTCCAGACTGATGCAGGTGCAGCTCATGGTAACCCAGGAGCGTTACAGTGAAGCAAGCTGGCTTCTGTCCAAAACAGAGGAAGCCATGGCAGGGAGCTTTGATCCGGCACTTTATTGTTACGATCTGTATCTGACCACCCTGATCAACAGAGAAGAGTCCTACATAGACGAGGTGGCTCTGCAGGTGGAGAGGATCTATGCACAGAATCCGGATAACTGGCGGATCGCCTGGCTGCTTTTATATCTTTCAGAGGAATATGGCAAGAGCCCGTCTGCCAAATGGATGGTACTGGAGGATCAGTATAAATTGGGCTGTATCAGTCCGGTGCTTTACATAGAAGCATATAATCTGATGAATGCGTCACCTACGCTTCTGATGAAGCTGAGTGGCTTTGAACTGCAGGTACTGACCTATGCGCTGAAGAAGGGGCTGCTGAATCCGCAGATTGCTGAGCAGATCGTATTTCTGTCCTTTAAGGAAAAACAATATCAGGAACAGGTATATCAGCTTCTGAAGAAGTGCTGTGAGCTTGTACCTTCAGATGAACCACTGCGTGCGGTCTGCACACTTCTGATCAAGGGCTGTAAAATGGATGAGGAAGCCTTTGAATGGTATGCAAAGGGGATTGAGAAGCAGCTTAGAATCACCAGACTGTATGAGTATTATATGATGTCGGTAAAGCTTTCTGACAGGACGGTACTGCCAAAGATCGTACTGATGTATTTTGCCTTTGACAGCAGTCTTGACAATCTGCACAATGCGTTTCTGTATGCTTATGTACATAAAAACAAAGAGACCTATCCGGAGATTTATGAGAACTACAAGGAGCAGATCGAGCGCTTTGTGGTCTTTCAGATGATGAAAGGAAAGAATAACAAATGGCTTTCCTATCTGTACCGGAATATCGTGACAGAAAGCATGATTACAGAAGAAACGGCAGGGGGACTGGCTGAGGCAGTCTTTATTCACAGACTTCAGATCAGAAGAGCGGATATCCATCGGGTTGTCATCGTATATGAGAAGCAGAAGGGCGAGGTGGCGTTTAAGGCAGGCGGCAGGGAAGTTTATCTGCCGGTTTATGGAAGTGACTGCCGTATCTTCCTGGAGGATAGCAGTGGCTGCCGGTACTGCCGGGAAGAGGATTATGAACTGGAAAGAATGCTGATCCCGGACAAGCTTGCCAAAATGGCAGCAGTTTATATCACAGATGATGTGAACCTGGATATCTGGATGTGTGAAAGAGGACGCGTACTGGCTGTGATCAATGAAGAGAATGTGCAGCTCATGAAGCGTGTATGCGGCTATGAGGTTCTGGAAGATAATATGCGGCGGGATATCCGTATGAATCTGGTACGGTATTTCTATGAAAAAGATAAAATGCAGGAGCTTGACAGCTTCCTTTCGGAAATAACCTATGAAATGGCAGATAATTCCTGTTATGCAGAGATTCTCAGCTTCCTTATCATGCGTGGTATGTATGAAAAGGCTTATGAATGGATCCGTAAGAGAGGTGGAGAAGGGATCGATGCCAAAAATCTGATGAGACTCTGCAGCAGACTGATCCAGATGGAACTGGCTGATCCGGATCCTGTGTTGACAGCTCTCGTCTATCTGGCATTCCAGAGTGGAAAATATGATGAAAATCTGCTGAAATATCTGAACAGTTATTATAATGGCTGTGTCAGAAACATGAGAGATGTTTACAAGGCAGCTGCAGCCTTTGGTGTGGATGCCTATGCGATCAGTGAAAGGATACTGATCCAGCTTCTTTACACAGGAGCTTATATCAGTGAAAAAACGGAGATATTCCGGTATTATGTAGCAGGCGGAGCAGGGACGGATGTGGAGATGGCATTCCTTTCGCAGAGCTGTTATGACTATTTTGTGGATGATAAGATCACAGATGATTATCTGATGAAGGAGCTGCAGAAGATCATAGACAGGCGGGAGGAGGTGCCTCTTGTATGCAAGCTGGCTTATACCCGTTATTATGCCGAAAACAAGGAGCTTCTGGATAAGCATGTGATAGAGAATCTGATCCCTTACCTGCGGGAGCTGATCGCTGCAGATCTGCTGTTCCCATATTATAAGGAGTATGCGGATAAGATCTCTTTTATGAGGCAGTTTGCAGATAAGACAATGATCCGTTACAGGCTGGAAAATGGCGGCAGGGCAGTGATCCATTACCTTCTGGAGGGAAGCGATGGAGAATATGTCATGCAGGAAATGAAGGAAATGTTTGGCGGTATCTGCGTGAAACAGTTTATTCTGTTCTTTGGAGAGAAGCTGCAGTATTACATTACAGAAACGGAAGAGGATAAGGAGCACCTGACAGAGAGCGGTACCTTAAGCCGCAGTGATACAGACAGGGAACAGAAGGAAAGCAAATACAGTCTGATCAATGATATTGCCATAGGCAGAGCCCTGGACGATGAAAATACCATGGGAGATCTGCTCCATGAATATTTTGAGAGGGAATTTATGGTAGAAAAGCTCTTCCATATTGTATAAAGGAGAAAAGTCATGTTCGCAGGGGTAAAGGAACAGACAGAAAAGAAAAACGGTAAAAAAATAGCAGTCGGATATGATCTTGGCAGTGTGGCTTCCCAGATCAGCTACTGCACACTGGAGGAACAGAGGGTGGAAACGGTATCCAGTGTGGCAGGCACAGAACAGTACAATATTCCTACTGTACTCTGCAAACGGAGAGGGGTAAACCAGTGGTTTTATGGTAAGGAGGCACTGAAATACGAAAGAGAGGAAGATGGCATTCTGGTAGGGGATCTGGTGGAGCTTGCTAAAAGGGGAGAAGAGGTAGTCGTGGAAACAGAAAGCTACGATCCGGCAGCCCTGCTGACACTGTATGTCAAACGTAGTCTTTCCCTGCTCTCTCTTCATGCTTCTTTAAGCCAGATCGAAGTGATGATGTTTACGGTAGAGGAACTGACACCGGAGATGGTCGATGTTCTTTCCAAGGTAGTGGCAGGACTCTCCCTGCAGACGAAAAAAGTCCTGTTTCAGAGCAGGGCGGAAAGCTTCTACTATTATATGCTGTATCAGCCAAAGGAGCTGTGGCAGAACCAGGTCATGATCTTTGATTACAGCAGAGAGATGAAAAGCATCTGTCTTGAATGCAATCCTATGACAACACCACAGGTGGTGCTGATCAACAGCAATATATATCCGGATATGGAGAGGGTTACCTTTGTCAGGGGAGAGTCACCGGAGGCAGAGGAAGAACGGGAGCAGCAGGAGAAGGAACTGGATGAAAAATTTCTGCAGATAGTAGAAGCGGAGATGGAGGGCAGCATATTCTCTACGGTATATCTTCTGGGTGACGGATTCAAAGAAGGCTGGGCAAGGGAGTCCCTGCGGTATCTCTGCAGGAACAGAAGAGTATTTCAGGGAAATAACCTGTACAGTAAAGGCGCCTGCTATGGAGCCATTGAGAGGGTAAGCCCAAGTGGGGAAGGAAAAAAGTATGTATATCTCGGGGCAGATAAGCTGAAATCCAATGTAGGCATGAAGGTGGAGAGAAGAGGGGAGGATTCTTACTTTGCCATTCTGGATGCCGGACAGAACTGGTATGAGGCAGCCGCAGATTTTGAAGTGATACTGAGGAAAGAAAACAGTCTTTTCTTTCATATCACACCACTGACAGGTGAAAATATCATAGATAAAAAGATCGAACTGGAAGGACTGCCGGAGAGACCACCTTGTACCACCAGACTGAAGATCCATGTGGAAATGGAATCTGTAAATCAGGTAACAGCAACCATAGAAGATATGGGATTTGGAGAATTTTTTCCATCCAGCGGCAAGGGCTGGCGCAAGACTATTACCGTCTGAGGGAAAGGGAGCAGGTTCATGGAGAACGTATTATTATGCACAGGTAAATATGCAGAAAAACCATATTATTTTGAACATGCAGGTATGAATGTATACTGTGTGGAGGAGCTTTGCTATCTGCTGGCCAGCAACCCTTTTATGATAGATGCGGGGATCATGGATAAGCAGCTGGTACAGTGGCTGTATGAAGAATGTGAGCTGAAGGAGCTTTCCCATCAGCTGCTGCAGCTTTTCCAGCGCGGGTGCCAGCCGGGCGTATTTGTGGATACGATCCTGGATTATACTGGCTACTGCAGCAGGGAAGATAAGGAACGGATCGATGAGGTATTAAAGGGAAGCGCAGGACTTGATCAGTATGAGAAGCAGAAACGCCAGGGAGATTATCTGATGAAAAATGGAAGGTACCAGCTGGCAGTGCGTGAATATGAAAAGCTGCTTTCCATTCTGCCGGAGGCCGAAAAGGAGCTGATTCCGTCGGTGTATCATAATCTTGGCGTGGCCTGCTGCAGACTGTTCCGGTTTGAAAGCGGAGCCTCTTATCTGAAGAAGGCATATGAGCTTTCTGGGAGGGAGGAGTCCGGGATCCAGTATCTGGAAGCACTGCGTGAGCAACTGACAGAGGCAGACTATGTTTCCTTTATTGCAGACCATAGAGAATATTATGAATTGTCCATGAAGGTGGAAAAGCTCTATGAGATGGCAAGAGGACAGTTTGAGGCAACAAGGGAAAACCGTATGCTGTCAGCACTGAAGATCTACAGGGATGAGGGAAACACAGGCTCCTATTATGAAGAGATCGACAAGATCATAGCAAGACTTAAGGATGATTACCGGGCAAGTGTGGCACAGTAGGCAAGGAGAGAATATGAGCTTTTTTGATAAGATATTTCCCTGGAGAAAGAACCAGGAAGACCCCATGTATGAGATCGATGACTGGAATGAGATCGTCTACGACCGGGATGATCTTCAGATCAACGATAAGCAGCAGAGAGAGGATTATATCAAAGGGTGTCTCGAACAGATCGCAGAGGCATCTACAGAGCTGGAAAACCTGAAGCATGAGTATAACATGGTCACCTCCTATCTGAAGGACATGGAGGAGATCGAATCACTGCCGGAGGAAGAGATGCTTCTTCTGCAGAGCTATGCTAGAAGGATCGAGGAGCTTTCCGATAAGCAGTCAGACTATGCCAGAAGAGAACGGAAGCTGGATGAGGCAAAATACCGTCAGATGGAGCGGATGGAGGATGAAGTCCAGGAGGGCTGTGAGAAGCTTCTGAAAGCAGAAGAATATCAGGAACTGATCAAAAGGGATCTGAAAAGACTGGATGGAGAAAAGCAGGCCTACCAGTATAGAAAGGCAGAGCTGCAGCATATTCTGGAGGATTCCAGAAGTATGGCCATTATCTGTACCATAGCTGTTATCATCTGTATTTTGGTACTGCTGATCCTGCAGTATGGCTTTTCCATGAATACAGGGATCGGCTATGTGGCAGCGGCAGCACTCGGGGCGGCAGCGATCACAGCAGTTTTTCTCAAGTACAACAATGCTTCCGAGGAACTCTCCAGAGTGGAAAACGGGATCGGAAGGATTATAAGACTTCAGAATACAGTAAAGATCCGGTACGTGAACAATACGCACCTGCTGGATTATCTTTATATGAAATATCAGGTCAGCAGTGCCAGGGAGCTGCAGAAGGATTATCAGGATTATCAGCAGGAAAGAGAAGAGAGGGAGCGCTATTACAGTGCAGAGAAGGATCTGGATGAATGTCAGAAGGATCTGATCCATGAGCTGAGAAGATTCCAGATACAGGATCCCATGATCTGGATCCATCAGACCAGAGGACTTCTTGACAAAAAGGAAATGGTGGAGATCCGCCACAGCCTGATCATCAGACGGCAGTCCCTGCGCCGGAGAATGGATTATAATAAAGAAGTGGTTGCCGGAAAGGCACAGGATGAGATCAAGGATCTGGCAAAGAAATACCCAAGATATGCAAGGGAGATCATGGATACCGTGGATGAATACGAAAAGGATTTTTCTTGACGAATCTACTCCTGCATGATAGAGTGATTATCGAACAAATACTTTAGTCTAATAAACTAATAAATCACTAAATTGGAAGAGGAGAACATTATGAAAAAATTATTGGCAATGGCAGTAACAGCTGCATTTACGGTAAGCATGCTGGCCGGATGCGGACAGAGTGCAGAAACAACAGATGCGTCCGCACAGGAAACAGAAACAGAAGCTGCTGACGAAGAGACAGCCGGTACAGCTGATGCGGCATCGGAGGATACTGCAGAGAGAACAACCTTTACTGTTGGATTTGATGCAGAATTTCCACCCTACGGCTATATGGATGAAAGCGGAGAGTACACCGGATTTGATCTGGAGCTGGCACAGGAGGTATGTGACAGGAACGGCTGGGAGCTTGTAAAGCAGCCTATTGACTGGGATTCCAAGGATATGGAATTATCCTCAGGAGCTATTGACTGTATCTGGAATGGCTTTACCATGAACGGACGTGAAGATGCTTATACCTTCAGTGTTCCCTATGTAGATAACAGTCAGGTATTTGTAGTAGCCGCTGATTCCGGTATTACAGTCTTTGATGATCTTGCAGGCAAGAATGTGGGTGTGCAGAAGGATTCCTCCGCACTGGCAGCTCTCGAGGGTGATGCAGCTGATCTTGCGGCAACCTTTGGTAATCTGACACAGTATTCTGATTATAATACAGCATTCATGGATCTGGAGCAGGGTGCAATTGATGCACTTGCAATCGATGTGGGCGTTGCTGATTATCAGATCGCATCCAGGGGAGAGGGCTTTGTCAAGCTTTCCGAGAATCTGGCAAGCGAACAGTATGGAATAGGCTTTAAGCTTGGCAATGTGGAACTGAAGGATCAGGTAGAAAAGACACTGCTTGAAATGGCAGATGACGGTACCTTTGGAAAGATTGCAGAAAAGTATGGCTTATCAGACAGCGTATGTCTTGGTAAATAAAAAAAGTTGCACTGGATAAGACGGGAGAGATGACAGTATCATCTCTCCCACTGTCAGAAACAGGCAGAATGTGAGGGTATACATGACATTATCGATCATATTGTTACAGCTTATGAAAGGCATGGGAGTGACGGCAGAAATCTTTTTTCTGACGCTTCTTTTTTCTTTGCCCCTTGGTTTACTGGTGGCCTTTGGACGGATGTCAAAGAATGGCATTATCCGGATGATCAGTAAGATCTATATTTCTGTGCTGAGGGGAACACCGCTTATGCTCCAGCTCATCGTGGTGTATTTTGCCCCCTTTTATGTGTTTCACCTGAAGGTCGGCAATTACAGATTTCCGGCTATCATCATAGCGTTTGCGTTGAATTATGCGGCATATTTTGCAGAGATATACAGAGCAGGCATTGAATCCATGCCGGTTGGACAATATGAAGCAGCCAGAGTTCTTGGCTACAGCAGGCTCCAGACCTTTGTAAGGATCATTCTTCCACAGGTGATCAAGAGGATTCTGCCACCGGTGACGAATGAAACGATCACTCTTGTAAAGGATACTTCACTTGCCTTTGTGCTGGCACAGGCAGAAATGTTTACCATGGCAAAGCAGATCGCAGCCAAGGAGACAAGTATCATGCCGCTCATGATTGCAGGCGTGTTTTATTATCTGTTCAACCTGATCGTGGCAACGGTGATGGAACGGATCGAGAAGAGTCTGAATTACTATAAGTAAGAGATGGAGGAAGACAATGAGCGAAGAAGGCAAGATTCTGCTGCAGATAGAGCATATGAAAAAAAGCTTTGACGGGGTGGAGATCCTGAAGGATATTTCTCTTTCTGTCAGAGAAGGAGAGGTGGTTTCCATCATAGGCCCTTCCGGCTCCGGCAAGTCAACACTGCTCCGGTGTGCAACGATGCTGGAGACCATGGATGGAGGGATGCTTTCCTATCTTTCTGAAAAAGCGGCATATGAGGAAAATGGCAGATGCATTTATGCACCAAAGGCCAAACTGAAGGAGATCCACAAGAATTTCGGACTGGTATTCCAGAACTTTAATCTCTTTCCCCATTACAGTGTTATGAAAAATATCACAGATGCACCTGTTGTTGTGGATAAGGTGCCAAAGAAGGAAGCAGAAGAGAGGGCGGAAAAGCTTCTTGCACAGCTTGGATTATCTGATAAGGCGGATGCTTATCCGTGCCAGCTTTCCGGAGGCCAGCAGCAGAGGGTATCGATTGCAAGGGCACTGGCGCTGCAGCCGAAGATCCTGTTTTTTGATGAGCCAACTTCTGCGCTCGATCCGGAGCTGACCGGGGAGGTGTTAAAGGTTATCAAGGAACTGGCAAGGGAACATATGACCATGATCATCGTCACTCACGAGATGCAGTTTGCAAGAGAGCTGTCGGACAGGATCATTTTTATGGAGCAGGGGATCATACAGGCAGAAGGAACACCGGAGGAGATCTTCCACTGTGAAAATGACCGTGTCAGGGAATTTATTGGAAAGTTTCAGTCATAAGACGTGTTGATTTATGACAGGAGGTAGTATATACTCCACAATAGAGGTTATTTACTAAAACTTTACGAAAGGCAAGGAAACCAAAATGAAAAAAATGGAACAGCTTTACGAAGGAAAAGCAAAGAAGGTATTTGCAACAGAGGATCCTGATGTTGTTATCGTAGATTACAAGGATGATGCAACTGCTTTCAACGGGGAAAAGAAAGGCACGATCGTAGGAAAGGGTGCTATCAATAACCGTATGACCAATCATGTTTTCAAGCTTCTGGAGAAAGAGGGAGTACCGACACATCTGATTGAAGAATTAAGTGACAGAGAAACTGCAGTTAAAAAGGTGCAGATCGTGCCGCTTGAGGTTATCATCAGAAATGTGGCAGCAGGCAGCTTTTCCAAGAGGCTAGGTGTACCGGAAGGAACACCTTTTGCAGAGCCTACCATTGAATTCAGCTATAAAAATGACGAGCTTGGTGATCCTCTGATCAACAGCTATTTTGCGGTTGCACTGGGACTTGCTACCTGGGAAGAGATCGATACCATCAAGAAGTATGCATTTAAGGTAAATGAAGTATTAAAGGCATATTTCCTTCAGGCGGATATCAAGCTGATCGACTTTAAGATCGAGTTTGGACGTTTCCATGGTCAGATCCTGCTTGCAGATGAAGTATCTCCGGATACCTGCCGTCTGTGGGATGTAAATACCAATGAAAAGCTGGACAAGGACCGCTTCAGAAGAGATCTTGGCAATGTAGAAGAGGCTTACAACGAAGTATTTAAGCGTCTTGGACTTGCATAAACAGATACAGAGGTATGGAAATGATTAAAGAGGAATGTGGCGTATTTGGCATCTATGATTTTGATGGAGGGGATGTAGCCTCCACCATTTATTACGGTTTACTTGCGCTTCAGCACAGAGGACAGGAAAGCTGCGGTATCGCGGTCAGTGATACCAGTGGACCAAAGGGCAAGGTACTCAGCTCCAAGGACATGGGACTTGTCAATGAGGCATTTACCCCGGAGATCATGGAGAAGCTGAAAGGGGATATTGGTGTCGGACATGTCAGATATTCTACAGCAGGCAGTTCTACCAGAGAAAATGCTCAGCCTCTGGTATTAAATTATGTGAAGGGTACACTGGCACTTGCCCACAATGGAAATCTGATCAATGCTCCGGAGCTGAGAAAAGAACTGGAATATACAGGAGCTATCTTCCAGACGACTATCGATTCAGAGGTGATCGCTTATTTTATTGCAAGGGAGCGGCTGAATTCCAAAACGGTCGAGGAAGCGGTAGGACGTGCCATGAAGAAGATCAAGGGAGCCTACTCCCTGATCATTATGTCTCCCCGTAAGCTGATCGGTGCAAGAGATCCTTTTGGCTTCAGGCCGCTTTGTATCGGTAAGAGAGATAATTCCTATGTGCTGGCATCCGAGACCTGTGCCCTTGATACCATCGGAGCAACCTTTGTCCGTGATGTGGAGCCGGGGGAGATCGTAACCATTTCTCCGGAAAAGGGGATTGAATCCGACAAGAGCATGTGTATTCCGAAGGAGCAGCATGCCAGATGTGTATTTGAGTATATTTATTTTGCCCGTCCGGACAGCTTTGTGGATGGCATGAGTGTTTATAATTCCAGAATCCTGGCAGGAAGATATCTTGCCATAGATTCACCGGTAGACGCAGACCTTGTAGTCGGTGTACCGGAGTCCGGAAACTGTGCGGCTCTTGGTTATGCCATGGAGTCAGGGATCCCCTATGGACAGGCATTTGTGAAGAACAGCTATGTAGGAAGAACCTTTATCAAGCCCGGACAGAAAAACAGAGAGAGCAGTGTACAGGTCAAGCTGAACGCACTGCGGGATGCAGTGGAAGGCAGGCGTGTCATCATGATTGATGATTCCATCGTAAGAGGAACCACTTCTGACCGTATTGTCCGTATGCTGCGGGAAGCAGGAGCAAAGGAAGTGCATATGAGGGTAAGCTCTCCTCCCTTCTTATGGCCATGTTATTTTGGTACGGATATACCGGCGAGGGATCAGCTGATCGCATATAACCGTTCTGTGGATGAGATCTGTAAGATAATCGGAGCTGACTCGCTTGGCTATCTGAAGGAAGAGAGACTGTCGCAGATCGTAGAAGGAAGAGAAATCTGCAGTGGCTGCTTCACTGGAAAATATCCACTTGATCCACCGGAAGATGATATCCGGGGAGAATTTGATCATTAGAGGGAGGACTTATGGAAACTGACAGATATGTAAGCCCGTTATCGGAGCGCTATGCCAGTAAGGAAATGCAATATATCTTTTCTCCGGACATGAAGTTCCGGACGTGGAGAAAGCTCTGGATCGCACTTGCAGAGACAGAGATGGAGCTGGGATTATCCCAGAATGGGAAACCTGTTATCTCACAGGAGCAGATCGATGAGCTGAAGGCTCATGCGGAAGATATCAACTATGATGTGGCGAAAGCCAGGGAAAAGGTAGTCCGTCATGATGTCATGAGCCATGTATATGCCTATGGACAGCAGTGCCCGAAGGCAGCCGGTATTATCCATCTTGGTGCTACAAGCTGCTATGTAGGTGATAATACCGATATTATCGTGATGACAGAGGCACTGAAATTAGTAAAGAAAAAGCTGGTCAATGTTCTCTCGGAGCTTTCAGCCTTCGCTGATAAATACAAGGCTCAGCCGACCCTTGCCTTTACCCATTTTCAGCCGGCACAGCCTACTACTGTAGGAAAAAGGGCAACACTCTGGATGCAGGAATTCTGTCTGGATCTGGAGGATCTTGAGCATGTGCTGTCCGGTATGAAGCTGCTTGGATCCAAGGGAACGACAGGTACACAGGCTTCTTTCCTTGAACTGTTTGACGGGGATCAGGAAACGATTGATAAGATCGATCCTATGATCGCAGCTAAAATGGGCTTTAAGGAATGCTATCCGGTATCCGGACAGACCTATTCCCGTAAGGTGGATACCAGGGTAGCCAATGTACTGGCCGGTATCGCAGCAAGTGCCCACAAGATGAGTAATGACATCAGACTTCTCCAGCATCTGAAGGAAGTGGAGGAGCCTTTTGAAAAGACCCAGATCGGATCTTCTGCTATGGCATACAAGAGAAATCCTATGAGGAGTGAGAGAATTGCATCTCTTTCCCGCTATGTGATGATCGATGCCCTGAATCCGGCGATCACCTCTGCCACACAGTGGTTTGAGAGAACACTGGATGATTCTGCAAACAAGCGTCTTTCTATCCCTGAAGGGTTCCTGGCTATTGATGGTATTTTGGATCTGTGCCTGAATGTAGTGGATGGTCTTGTGGTTTATCCGAAGGTAATAGAGAAGCACCTGATGAGTGAGCTGCCTTTCATGGCCACAGAGAATATCATGATGGATGCAGTAAAGCTTGGCGGCAACAGACAGGAGCTGCATGAGAAGATCCGTGAGCTTTCCATGGAGGCAGGAAAAACTGTAAAGGTGGAAGGCAAGGATAATAATCTTCTTGAACTGATCGCAGCAGACCCGGCTTTCCCGTTATCCCTGGACGATCTGCAGAAATCCATGGAACCATCCAGATATATTGGAAGATCCAGAGAGCAGGTTGATAATTTCCTTTCAAAGGTGATCAGACCGATCCTGGAAGAAAATAAAGACCTTCTTGGAGTGAAAGCAGAGATCAACGTATAAGTGGATGTAACTGATAAAGAAACAGCTGGCAGCAGTGCATGCATGCCGGCTGTATTTTTTGTATTATTTTTATAAAAAAGTGCTTTTCCTTTTTGGAAATGTGTTGTATAATATCCCCATAGAGTTCATTTAGAGACATTTCAAATGACAAGTCGAGATTTAAATCCCATTGAAGAAGATGATAGTGAAGGTTTGAGAAACGGTTTATTCACGATCAGGTGTATGAAAAAGCACAGAGACAATGAAACAACAGGACTGTAAGAAAAAGTGAATGGAGGAATTTATGAGAGAAAAATATGAATCTCTTGCGCTTGTGGATCTGAAGGCGATTGCAAAGGCAAGGGGCTTAAAGGGTACATCAACCATGAAAAAGAGCGAGATTATTGAGCTGATGCTTGCCGAGGATGAGAAGGACAAGACATCTGGTAAGGGTATGTATGCCAGAAGTGCAGAAAAGAAGGAACTGAGAGAAAGCAGCTATCGTCAGGAAGCAAGGGAAGAGAGCGAGAATAAGACAGACGAGAATAAGACAGACGATGAGGAAAAGTTCCCGGCTGAGCTTGACAGTGGGATCGCTGTCAATGGTATCCTTGAGGTAATGCCGGATGGATATGGATTTATCAGAAGTGATAATTATCTTCCGGGTGAAAGGGATGTTTATGTGGCACCCAGTCAGATCAGACGGTTTGGCCTTAAAACGGGTGATATCCTGGAGGGCAATACCAGAGTTAAGACACAGGGAGAGAAGTTTGCAGCTCTGTTATATGTAAAGAGTATTAACGGTTATACACCGGAAGAGGCAGCAAAGAGACGCAATTTCGAAGATATGACGCCTATATTCCCAAATGAGAGACTGCACCTTGAGCAGCCGGGAGCCAGTGTGGCAATGAGGATCATGGATCTGATCAGCCCGGTTGGTAAGGGACAGCGTGGCATGATCGTATCCCCTCCGAAGGCAGGTAAGACAACCCTGTTAAAGGAAGTAGCCAAATCTGTTAAGAGAAATAATCCGGAGGTGCATCTGATCATTCTGCTGATCGATGAAAGACCTGAGGAAGTAACGGATATCAAAGAGGCTATCGAGGGACCCAATGTCGAGGTCATCTATTCAACCTTTGATGAGCTGCCTGAGCATCACAAGCGTGTATCAGAAATGGTGATCGAGAGAGGTAAGAGGCTGGTAGAGCATCAGAAGGATGTTATTATCCTGATCGACAGTATTACCAGACTGACACGTGCGTACAATCAGACAGTACCCCCGAGTGGACGTACCCTGTCAGGTGGTCTTGATCCGGCAGCTTTGCATATGCCAAAGAGATTTTTCGGTGCGGCGAGAAATATGAGAGAGGGCGGATCCCTCACTATTCTTGCAACCGCGCTGGTAGATACCGGAAGCAAAATGGATGATGTAGTATACGAGGAATTCAAAGGAACCGGTAATATGGAGCTGGTGCTTGACAGAAAGCTGTCTGAGAAAAGAGTATTCCCCGCTATTGATATTCCGAAGTCCGGAACCAGAAGAGAAGACCTTCTTCTCTCACCGGATGAACTGGAAGCGATCAATATTATCCGTAAGGCATTAAATGGTCTGAAGCCGGAAGAGGCTGTAGACAGGATCCTGGATCTTTTTGCCAAGACAAGGAATAATAATGAATTTGTCAATATGGTCAAAAAAATGAAGTGGATCTGAGAAAAAGGACTTGCATAGTATATTAACCTGTGTTACAATTAAAAAGCTGTTTCGGGAAAAACATGAGAACGTTAATTGTAATATAGTTAATAAATAGAGAGGTGAAAACATGAAAGAAGGAATTCATCCTGAGTACTATCAGGCAACCGTTACCTGCAACTGTGGAAACACATTTGTGACCGGATCAACCAAGAAGGATATTCACGTTGAAGTTTGTTCCAAGTGCCATTCATTCTACACTGGTCAGCAGAAGGCAGCCAGAGCTGATGGACGTATCGAGAAGTTCAACAAGAAATATGGTGTTGGAAACAATTAGGTTATGTACAATAAGGTTGAGGGTTACATCCTCAACCTTATTATTTTTATTACAGGAGTATCTTGCATGGGTAAAAAGAAAAAAACAACGCACTATTCCGGGATCGGCGGACAGGCTGTTCTGGAAGGCGTGATGATGAAAAATAAAGATGATTATGCAGTGGCTATCCGTAAGCCAAATGGTGAGATCGAAGTGGAAGTAGATGTGTACAGGGGTATCCTGCATGACAGTGCTTTGAAAAAGATCCCTTTTATCAGAGGCATTTTTAATTTTCTGGATTCCATGATCCTTGGAATGAAGACCATTAATTATTCAGCGTCCTTCTATGAGGACGAGGAAGCGGAGGAAACGAAGCTTGACAAGGCACTGAACAAGGTGTCAGGGGGACGGGCAGAGAAGATCCTGATGGGAGTGACAACGGTGGCTTCCATTGTGATTGCGATTGCTGTATTTATGCTGCTTCCCTATTTTCTGTCAACGCTGCTTGTACAGTATATCAGAAATGATTCCCTGCTTGCGATCATAGAAGGAATCATCAGGATACTGATCTTTGTGATCTATATTGTCGCAATCAGTCTGATGAAGGATATTCACAGACTGTACCAGTATCATGGGGCAGAGCATAAGTGCATCAACTGTGTGGAGAACGGAAGACCTCTGACTATCCACAATGTAATGAGAAGCTCCAGGATCCACAAACGCTGTGGGACGAGCTTTATGTTTCTTGTAGTTTTTGTGAGCATCATCCTGTTCTTTTTTATCAGGGTACAGAATCCTGCTCTCCGTGTAGTACTGCGAATTGCACTGGTACCTGTGATCGCGGGTATTTCCTATGAGATCATCCGGCTGGCGGGCAGAAGTGACAATATTTTCGTAAAGATCATTTCTGCGCCCGGTATGTGGCTGCAGAAACTGACGACCAAGGAGCCTGACAGAGAAATGGCAGAGGTTGCCATCAGATCTGTGGAGGCGGTATTTGACTGGAAATCATATCTGAAAGATGAGTTCGGATATGAAGTGGATGATTCCTGGCTTCAGGATGAGCCGGGAGAGGAAGAAGAATGATCCATGAATTACCGGAAGCTTTATGAAACAGGAAAAGACAGACTGGAGAAGGCTGGCATACAGGAAGCAGCGCTTGATGCGAGGCTTCTGCTGGAGGAGGTCTGCGGGACAGACCGGAATACGCTGCTGGTGCATGGAGACAGAGCGGTAACAGAGGAAGAAGAAACACAGTTTCGTATTTTCATAGAAAGAAGAAGCACACATGAGCCACTGCAGCAGATTACAGGCTGGCAGGAGTTTATGGGACTGCGTTTTTCTGTTACGGAGGATGTACTTGTGCCAAGACAGGATACAGAAACTCTTGTAGAAGAAGTGATGAGGTATCTCAGGGATGGCATGGAGATCCTGGATGTGTGTACAGGCAGTGGATGTATTCTTTTAAGTCTCCTGCGGTATTCTAATGGCTGCAGGGGCGTTGGCTGTGATATTTCGGAAAAAGCACTTGCTGTTGCAGCGCAAAATGCAAAAGAGCTTGGAATATCTGCGCAGTTTATCCAGAGTGATCTGTTTGAAAGCATAGAAGGAAGGTTTGAATATATTGTATCCAATCCACCATACATCCGAAAGGATATGATTCCGACTCTGATGGAAGAGGTGAGGGATCATGAGCCGCTGATCGCACTGGATGGCGGCGAAGACGGTCTTGACTTTTACCGGAAGATTACCAGGGAAGCGACAGAACATCTTTATTCCGGAGGCATGCTTTTCTTTGAGATCGGTTACGATCAGGGAGAAGCAGTAAAGCTGCTGATGGAAGAGGAAGGATACGAAGAGGTGACTGTCAGTCAGGATCTTGCCGGACTTGACAGAGTGGTGTATGGAACATTTAACGGGAGGAAATAGTCATGTTTGATAAATTAGACGATCTGCTTGCCAGATATGAGGAGATCATGAATGAGCTGAATGAGCCTACGGTGACAAACAATCAGGATCGCTTCCGTAAGCTGATGAAGGAACAGAGTGATCTGACACCGATCGTAGAGGCATATAAGGAATATAAGAAATGTAAGCAGGATGAGGAGGATTCCCTGGCATTACTCGATTCTGAGTCCGATGAGGATATGAAGGAGATGCTGAAGGAGGAGCTTTCAGCAGCCAAGAAAAGAATCGAGGAGCTGGAAAAGGAACTGAAGATCCTTCTGCTTCCCAAGGATCCCAATGATGATAAGAATGTTATCATGGAAATCCGTGCCGGCGCCGGCGGAGATGAAGCTGCCCTGTTTGCAGCGGAAATGTACCGGCTTTATGTCCATTATGCAGAGAGCCAGCGATGGAAGACAGAGCTTTTGAATGTAGATGAGATCGGAATCGGTGGCATGAAGGAAGTCAGCTTCACAATTACCGGACAGGGTGCATATTCCAAGCTGAAATATGAAAGCGGTGTACACCGTGTACAGCGTGTGCCTGAGACAGAATCCGGCGGACGTATCCATACCTCCACAGTCAGCGTGGCAGTTATGCCGGAGGTAGATGATGATATTGATATTGTTATTGATGATAAGGATATCAGGATCGACGTGATGAGAGCATCTGGAAACGGTGGGCAGTGTGTTAATACCACAGACTCTGCAGTGCGTCTGACCCATTATCCCACAGGTATTGTAGTTTACAGTCAGACCGAGAAATCCCAGCTGCAGAATAAGGCCAAGGCATTTGCTCTGTTGAAAGCTAAACTGTATGATCTGGAGCAGCAGCAGCGTCATGACGCAGAAGCAGAAATGAGAAGAAGCCAGATCGGTACCGGAGACCGTTCCGAGAAGATCAGAACCTACAACTTCCCACAGGGAAGAGTAACCGACCACCGGATTGGCCTGACACTGTATAAACTTGACAAAATAATGAATGGAGATATCGGAGAAATCATAGACGGGTGCATTTTGGCAGATCAGACAGCGAAACTCGCCCGGATGAATCAGGAAGGATAAGAAATGTTCCCCATCAGTGTTTGCTGATGGGGAATTTTATCATAAAGAAAAGGGTGTTTATGGAAATAAGACAGGGATATTCATATCATATCAAGGATGTTTTTTGATAAAAAGCGGAATATTTAATATTTTGATTTTTCCAAAAGTATTTTATAATAGGCATATACGGGTATAGAAAAAGGAGGATACAGAATATGGCAAACAGTTTTGAGTATTTTTCACCCACACGTGTTATTTTTGGAAAGGAAACAGAGAAGCAGACAGGAAAACTGATCCGGGAATACGGGGGATCCAGAGTCCTTGTTCTGTATGGAGGAAAGAGTGCGGTTCGCTCAGGTCTTCTTGACCTGGTAAAGGAATCCCTGAAGGAAGAGGAGCTTTATTTCCAGGAGCTTGGTGGAATTGTTCCAAATCCTCATCTGGACAAGGTATATGAGGGTATCGAGATCGGTAAAAATGAGGGTATTGATTTCCTGCTGGCCGTTGGCGGCGGAAGTGTTATTGATACAGCTAAGGCGATTGCTTATGGACTTGGCGAGCCGGAAAAGGATGTCTGGGAATTATATGAGCATACAAGAAAAGCCAGAAAGTGCCTGCCGGTTGCCAGTGTACTGACAATCGCCGCAGCAGGAAGTGAAACTTCAAGGAGCAGTGTGATCACCAATGAGAAGACACTGGAAAAGAGAGCTTATGATGATAACCTGGCAAGACCTAAGTTTGCGATTATGAATCCGGAATTTACCAAAACCCTGCCGGATTACCAGACGGAATCCGGATGCACCGATATTATGATGCATACCATGGAACGTTATTTTACCAATGGTGGCAATATGGAGATCACAGATGCCTTGGCAGAAGGTCTTCTTCGTACCGTAATGGAAAATGCAAAAATTCTGCATACCGAGCCGGATAACTATGATGCCCGTGCGGAGATTATGTGGGCTGGAAGCCTGGCACATAATGACCTGACAGGCTGTGGCAATGACGGTGGTGACTTTATGTCCCATAAGTTGGAGCATGAACTGGGTGGTATGTTTGATGTGACTCATGGCGCCGGACTGGCAGCCATCTGGCCAAGCTGGGCGAGATATGTTTATAAGTATTGTCTGCCCCGATTTGTGAAATATGCAAAGAATGTAATGGGCGTTACGGCAGGTGGCAGTGATGAAGAAACAGCACTTCTTGGTATAAAGGCCATGGAGGAGTTTTATCACAGCATTGGCATGCCGGTTAATTTAAAAGAGCTGGGCATCCACCCGACAGAGGAACAGATCCGGGAAATGGCAGAGGGATGCCTGAAAGCAAGCGGAAGTTCTACTGGTTCTGCAAAGAAGCTGGATCTGCAGGATATGATCCGAATCTATCAGATGGCAAACGAAGCATAAAACAATAACAGAAAGCGTGAAAAAATGGCATATTATGTGGCTGATGAAGCAGTAGTCAAAGGTAAAGTGACGATCGGGGAGGAAGCAGGGATCTGGTATCATGCAACGATACGGGCAGATTCTGATCAGATTACGATTGGCAGCAGAACCAATGTACAGGACAATGCTGTGATCCATACTTCCCGGAACTATCCGGTCAGCATTGGAAACGGAGTGACGATCGGCCACAGTGCCATTGTTCATGGATGCACGGTTGGAAATAATACACTTATTGGAATGGGAGCCATTATTCTGAATGGTGCAGTGATTGGAGATAACTGCATCATCGGTGCCGGAGCACTGGTTACCCAGAACAGCAATATACCAGATGGGAGTCTAGCTTTTGGCAACCCGGCAAGGATCATACGGAAGCTGACAGAAGAGGAAATAGCCGGCAATAAGGGGAATGCTGACAGGTATGTACAGGCTGCCAGAGCACAGCTGCCACAGAAGTGAAAGAAGAGAATACAATGAGGATATCAGTATAAGATGGCTGTGTTTTCTGATCTGTTCAGAGATGCACAGCCATCTTTTTATTTTATTCAGCCAGTTCCTCGGCTAAAGCTTTGATCTTCTTCATGGTATCTTCATTGACTGCAGAACGGATCGTCACCGTATTTTCGACAAAGGTCAGATTCTTGCAGTCCTTCAGAACCTCCATCATGCCCTTCGCAGCAGTGGGAGCCCAGCATCCATTTTCCATAAAGGCAATGGTGCGGTTCTGATAATTATGCTCCTTTAAGAGACGGAGGAAATTGTCCATATAAGGGAAGATGCCGGCATTGTAGGTGATGGAAGCCAGAACCAGCTTATCATAGCGGAAGGCATTTTCAAGGCAGAAGGAAAGGTCTGTTCTTGCAAGATCCATCAGGACAACATTTTTGCAGCCCTTTTTCTCAAGAATATCGGCAAGAAGCTCAGCAGCTTTTCTCGTGTTGCCGTAAACAGAGGCATAGGCGATGGTGATGCCCTTTTCCTCCGGCTGGTAGGAAGACCAGGTATTATATAAGGATAAATAGCAGGCAAGGTTTTCAGAAAGTACAGGACCATGAAGCGGACAGATCTTCTGGATGGTCAGCCCGGAAGCCTTTTTCAGAAGATTCTGTACCTGCATGCCAAAACGGCCTACAATACCAAAGTAATAGCGGCGGGCACCATCTGTCCAGGCTTCCTCCTCATCAAGGGCACCGAATTTACCAAAGCCATCTGCAGAGAACAGAATCTGATCGCAGGCATCATAGGTCACCATGACTTCTGGCCAGTGAACCATGGGAGCTGCCACAAAGGTAAGCTCATGTCTGCCAAGACCTAAGGTGTCTCCTTCCTTGATCACCATACGGTTTGTGTTAAAATCACTGCCAAAGAACTGCTTCATCATGGTAAAGGCCGGCGCAGAGGAAACTACACAGGTATCCGGATAGGCTTCCATGAAAATGGCAATGCCTGCAGAGTGATCAGGCTCCATGTGCTGGATGACCAGATAATCAGGCTTTCTGCCGGAAAGTACAGAAGAGAGCTTTAACAGCCATTCTTCTGTAAAGCCAGCATCTACGGTATCCATGACGGCAATCTTTTCATCCATGATCACATAGGAATTGTAGGACATGCCGTGAGGAACCGGATATTGCCCCTCGAAGAGATCGATTCTGTGGTCATTCACACCAATATAAAAAATATCATCTGAAATATACATAATAAAAGTCCTTTCTGTCAGTAGTATGCTCCAGGGAAAGTATAACATCTGATGGATTTTCTGAAAAGATTTTTTGACTTTTCAGAAGCTGAATAATAGAGTAAAATATATCAGTAAGCAGGACAGGACTGCAATTAATGAAGGAAAGGTATGGACAACAGGATGAAAAGTGTAGATCAGAAGGAATTTTTAGGCGGACAGGGAACGGTCCATTTTGACCATATACTGGAGGCAGACGAAATGCACGGCATGAACCGTGTATATGCAAAGGTGACACTGCAGAAGGGATGCTCCGTAGGTTATCATGTGCATCAGGGAGACGGGGAAGACTATTATGTGCTTAAAGGCACCGCAACCATAGACGACAACCATGAAAGAACTCTGACCTTAAAGCCGGGAGAGCATTATTTTACCCCCTCCGGCAAGGGACACAGCCTGACCAATCTGGAGGAGGATGAGCTTCAGGTCATGGCGCTGATCATCTATGACCATGAAAAACAGGATTAGACAGGAGAAAAATATGTATCAGGAAGTTTCACAGTTATTAATGTATGGAGATCTGGACAGGGAGGGGATACTGTATCAGCTTGGAGAGCTGTTTGGACGTTATGAGAAGGGCGTCTATGACCGGATGGAGCTTGTGAGGGATATCAATACCCAGGTAAAGCACATCCTGAAGGTGGCAACAGACTATGGCTTTGACGATAACCTCTGGCACAATTATCTGACTTTTTTTCTGATGATGAGCGAGAATCCTTTCAGTCTTACCTGTGAAAAGGTGGGAGCCAATGAAGGAACTGTCAACGAGCTGGTTGAAAATGATTTCCGTATTTTCAGGGCTCTTTTTGACTATGATTTCGATCCCATTGAAAGGGATCTTGGGATACAGTGCTTTTCCAGGCTTTCCCACTATCAGGCAGTACATAAGAAGGAGTTGATGTACAACAAAAATGTCAGTGAAAAGGTACGTTCCCTAAGCAGGAAGCTGGAGCAGACCAGTGATGAAAAGGAATTTTTCGATGTGATCACCGGCTTTTATAAGGATTATGGAGTTGGCATGTTTGGTCTGAACAAGGCATTCCGTATTGAGGAAAAGCCACAGGGCGGTATTCTTTTCCGTCCGATCAACAATATGGATACGGTCATGCTTTCTGATCTTGTGGGCTATGAGATCCAGAAAAAGAAGCTTGTGGAGAATACCGAAGCCTTTGTAAAGGGAAAAAGAGCCAACAATGTGCTGCTCTTTGGTGACAGCGGTACCGGCAAGTCTACCAGTATCAAAGCGATCGTCAATCAGTATTATGATGACGGCCTTCGCATGATCGAGATTTACAAGCACCAGTTCCAGTATCTTTCTACGGTGATCGCAGATATCAAGAACCGAAACTATAAGTTTATCATTTATATGGATGACCTTTCCTTTGAGGAATTTGAAATTGAGTACAAATATCTGAAGGCTGTGATTGAGGGCGGTGTGGAAACAAGACCGGACAATATCCTGATCTATGCGACATCCAACAGGCGCCATCTGATCAAGGAAAATTGGAATGACAGAAATGACCAGGATAACAATAATGACAAGCATCATTCTGATACTGTAGAAGAAAAGCTGTCACTGGTAAACCGCTTCGGTGTGACTATCAGCTATGAAAAGCCGAATCAGAAGGAGTATTTCAATATCGTGGTCAATCTGGCAAAACGTGCCGGCATCACCATGTCTGAAGAAGAGCTGACGAGGGAAGCCAACAAGTGGGAGCTGAGCCATGGCGGCATTTCCGGCAGAACAGCCCAGCAGTTTGTTGATTATCTGCAGAGCACCCAGTAAAGCGGCGGATAAGGAGAAGAGGTACAGAATGAAAAGGTTTTTGAAGGAATTTAAAGAGTTTGCCTTAAGAGGCAATGTGATGGATATGGCAATTGGTATTATCATTGGTGGTGCATTCTCCGGAATTGTAACCTCCCTGACAGATAATTTTATCAATCCTATCCTGAATGAACTTACGGGAAATGCTGTGTATACGAAAACAGAGGTTCTTGGATTTGTATCAGCCTTTCTTTCTTCTGTTGTGAATTTTATCATCATGGCATTTATTCTGTTCTGTCTGGTGAAAGCTATCAATAAACTGATGAGCTTTGGAAAGAAAAAGGAAGAGCCGGCAGCACCGACGACAAAGCTCTGTCCTTACTGTAAGAGCGAGATTCCTATTGATGCGACAAAATGTGCACACTGCACATCTATACTGGAGGAAAAACATGATTAGTGAAGTAGTAAGAGATATCAGGATAAACTGGAAGATCAGTGATGACAAAAGAGATGAGGGCCTGACAACACCGGAGGATATCATAAGATTTGACAATATTTCCTATGGACCATACGGAGATGCCAATCTGCTCGATATTTATCATCAGAAAAAGGTAACGAAGCCACAGAAGACGATCATCAGTATCCATGGAGGCGGCTGGGTTTATGGAAGCAAGGAGCAGTATCAGTTCTACGGCATGCGCCTTGCACAGCGTGGATTTACCTTTGTCAATTTCAACTACAGACTGGCTCCTGAGTATAAATACCCGACGGCTCTTGAGGACATCAACCAGGTATTCCTTTTTATCAGGGATCATGCAGAGGAATATGCTATTGATACCAATAATATTTTTGTGGTGGGGGATTCTGCCGGGGCACAGCTTGCTACCCAGTATCTGATCATCTGTACCAATCCGGAATATGCGAAGCACTTTACCTTTATCCCATCAGGTATAAAGGTACGGGCAGTGGGACTGAACTGCGGCGTTTATGATACCAGTGATCCGGAGCATACAAGTCCGAATGATGTTTTTTTGGAATATACGGGCAAAGAAATACTGGAAGATACAGAAAAAGCCAGAAACATGAGAGAGGAGCTGAATACCCTGAAATACATGACAGGGGATTTCCCACCGGCATTTGTGACCAGTGCTGTTCATGATTTTATCCTGAAAAATGCGCAGCCCATGTATGAAAAGCTGCAGTCTCTTGGAATTGACAGTGAAGTTCATATTTATGGAAGCAAAGAAAAAGAAGAAGTAGGTCATGTCTTTCATGTGAACTGCCGTCTGCCGGAAGCAGATCAGTGCAATGATGAGGAATGTGCTTTCTTTAACAGATATGTAGTATAGGGAAAAGGGGGATTTCGGAATGCGGAAGCTGCAGAGAAAGAAATACGTTGTGATCACAGGGGCAAGCTCCGGGATCGGTATGGAGTTTGCCAGAAGATTTGCAAGAAAAGGGTACCCACTGGTATTGATCGCCAGAAGGGAAGAGCGGCTGAGAAGTCTTGCCAGTGAGCTTCGGACAGACTGTGAGATTATTGTGGCAGATCTGTCCAGGGAGGAGGAATGCTACCGGGTATTCTATGAACTGAAGGAAAAGCCGGTGGCCTTCCTTATCAATAATGCAGGCTTTGGTGACTGTGGCCGGTTTGAGGAAACAAGACTCCAGAAGGATCTTGATATGATCCGGGTCAATGTGAAGGCGGTTCATATCCTGATGAAGCTGATGCTGCAGAAGATGGAAAAGGAGCATCACGGGTATATCCTGAATGTGGCTTCAAGCGCAGGCCTGATGCCTGGAGGACCTTATATGGCAACCTATTATGCCTCCAAGGCCTATGTGACCAGCCTTACAAGAGCGGTTGCAGAGGAGCTTTCCGAGAAAAAGAGCAGGGTTTATGTGGGATGTCTCTGTCCAGGGCCTGTAAATACGGAGTTCAACGAAAGAGCCAATGTGAAATTTGCACTGCCGGGGATCAGTGCAGAAAAGTGTGTGGACTATGCGCTGAAGCAGATGGAAAGGAGACAGGTAGTGATCGTGCCCACTCATCTGATGCAGGCAGCCATGACATTTGGCAGATTTCTTCCGGTTCCTGTGTATGTGAGGATCGCAGCCCATCAGCAGAAAAAGAAATTTCGGGAGGAGTGATCCTGTAAAAGCAGGTGAAAGATATACAGAAAAAAGAAACGGTTGCATGGGAGCACTTGCACACCGATACTAAAAAATGTATAATACTGTGCAGATAATGATTAAAAACAAAAGGAGCTTGTTATGATACAGTCAAGAACACATAACTGCGGCCAGCTCAGAATCTCAGAAGTAGGAGAAAAGGTAACACTGGTCGGATTTTATGACAATATGCGTAAGGTCAGCAGGAATCTGGGATTTCTGATCCTGCGTGATTTTTATGGAGTAACCCAGATCGTCATCGAGACAGAGGAAATGATGGCGAAGTTAAATGGAGTCAATAATGAATCAACTCTTTCTATCACCGGTATAGTGAGAGAACGTTCCAGCAAGAATGCTTCCCTTCCTACCGGAGAAATTGAAGTAGTACCGGAAGAGATCAAGGTTCTTGGTAAATGTATTTATAATGAACTTCCTTTCGAGATCAACCGCTCTAAGGAAGCTGATGAGGCAACCAGACTGAAATACAGATATCTGGATCTGAGAAATCCGGAAGTAAAGAGCAGGATCGTTTTAAGAAGTAAGATCGTTTCTGAACTGAGAAGCAGAATGACAGAGCATGATTTCCTGGAGATCACAACACCGATCCTGACCTGTTCTTCTCCGGAAGGTGCAAGAGACTATCTGGTACCGTCCAGAAACCATCCAGGCAAGTTTTATGCATTGCCTCAGGCACCGCAGCAGTTCAAGCAGCTTCTGATGACCTCAGGATTTGACAGATATTTCCAGATCGCACCCTGCTTCCGTGATGAGGATGCAAGAGCAGACAGATCTCCCGGAGAATTCTATCAGCTTGATATGGAAATGGCGTTTGCAACCCAGGAAGATGTTTTCTCTGTCATTGAAGATGTACTGCCTCCTGTTTTCGCCAAATATGGAACTTATAAGACAGCTTCCAAAGCACCGTTTAAGAGAATTTCCTATAAGGATGCCATGGAAAGATATGGTTCGGACAAGCCAGATCTCAGGATTGATCTTGAACTGCAGGATGCTACAGATGTGATGGCAGACTGTGGATTTGGACCCTTTGAAGGACAGAAGGTCAAGGCGATCGTAGTAGATGATTTTACAGCCACCAGAAAGGTGATCGACAAGATCTGTGCGGATGTGGAAGTACAGAGTGGAAATAAAGCATACTGGTTTAAGGTGGATGAGAACGGAGAGCTGGCAGGCGGTATTGCCAAATTCCTGCAGGATCGGAAGGAAAAGGTGATGGAAGCCCTTTCCTTAAAACCTGGTGACTTTGTAGGACTTACTGCAGGTAAGCTTCTGGATGCCCAGAAGACAGCCGGAGTCCTTCGAAAATTCCTCGGCATCGCCAGTGAGAAGCACAGAAAGACAGACTGCTATGAATTCTGCTGGATTGTGGATTTTCCGATGTATGAGATCGGTGAAGAGAGTGGAGAGCTGGAATTCTGCCATAATCCCTTCTCTATGCCTCAGGGCGGCATGGAAGCGCTGATGACCAAGGATCCACTGGATATTTACGCATACCAGTATGACCTTGTCTGCAATGGTGTGGAACTTTCTTCCGGTGCAGTCAGAAATCATGATCCGGAGATCATGGTGAAGGCATTCCAGATTGTGGGACTGGATGAGGAGCATGTAAAGGCCAAATTCCCTGCCATGTACAATGCATTCTGCTACGGAGCACCTCCGCATGCCGGAATCGCACCCGGTGTAGACCGTATGGTAATGCTGATCGCAGGAGAAGAGAGTATCCGTGAGATCATTCCATTCCCGATGAACAAGACAGCACAGGACGTTATGATGGGTGCACCTTCCGAAGTAGATGAAAAACAGCTTAGGGATGTGCATATCAAGATCGATATTCCTGAAAAAGAGGTATAATCTATGCTGCCAGAGGCATTTACAGACCGGATGCAGGAAATGCTTTCGGCAGAAGAATATCAGGCATTTCTGAAAAGCTATGAAGAACCCAAAAAACAGGCGCTGCGGCTAAACCCCCTGAAGGGGGATAGCGGGCGCTTTTTGGAGTTATGCCCCTTTTCCCTGACAAGGGTTCCATGGGAAGAAAATGGTTACTATTTTGACAGCGAAGACAGACCTGGTAAACATCCTTTCCATGAGGCAGGAGTTTATTATATCCAGGAGGCAAGTGCCATGGCACCGGTACCGTTTCTTGCAGCAAAGCCGGGGGAGAGGATCCTGGATCTGTGTGCGGCGCCTGGCGGTAAGAGTACCCAGATCGCAGCAGCAATGCAGGGCGAAGGAATTCTGGTCTGCAATGAATACAACAGAAAGCGTGCAGAGATCCTTGCTGAGAACATAGAGCGGATGGGTGTGGCAAATGCCATTGTAGTTAACCATGATTCGGCGCAGCTGTCAGAGCTGTTCCCTGGATATTTTGACAGGATCCTTGTAGATGCACCATGCTCAGGAGAAGGGATGTTCCGGAAGAATGAAGAAGCAGTGACGGAATGGAGTCCTGAAAATGTGGAGCTTTGTGCAGAGAGACAGGATGAGATCCTGGATCAGGCAGCCATCATGCTTCATGACGGAGGAAGGCTTGTATATTCTACCTGTACCTTTGCACCGGCAGAGGATGAGGGCAGTGTACAGCGTTTCCTTGACAGACATCCGGAATTTTCCCTGCTTTCCGTAAAAGTGCCGGAGGGCATGGAGCCAGGCAGAAAAGAATGGGCAGAAGGCGGCAGTGATGAGCTTTCAAAAACGATAAGACTCTGGCCGCACAAGCTTATGGGAGAAGGACATTTTCTTGCTGTCCTCCAAAAAGAAGGGTATAATGAAAAAGAAGAGCGTCCTTCCCGGTATGGATATGCCACTCCTGCAAGGGAGAAGGATTATGAAGCATATCTGGCCTTTCAGAAGGAACATCTTCGCAGAAACAGAGAGGGAATCCCGGTATTGTTTGGGGATCAGCTTTATCTGCTCCCGAAAGGGGCACCGGCACTTAAGGGGCTTCGGGTTCTCCGGGCAGGACTGCATCTGGGAACACTGAAGAAGAACCGGTTCGAACCGGGACATGCACTGGCACTTTCCCTGAAGAAGGATGAATTTGAACCGGTCTGTGATCTTACAGTTGGAGAAGGACTTGCAGAAAAGTATCTGCGGGGAGAAACCTTTGAGACGAAAGGAGCACCTTCCTGGAATCTGATCACGATAGAAGGCTACAGCCTCGGATTTGGGAAAAATGCAAACGGGATCATGAAGAATCATTATCCCAAGGGGCTTCGCAAAAACTGGTAGATATGTTTGAAATAGGGGGATAAATGAAAAAAAGCATACGATTTCTGACAGCAGTCCTCCCCGTTATGCTTATGCTTTCGGGCTGCGGACTGCAGGATAAGAATGAAAATATAAAAGCCGGCATGACAGCCATAGAAGCACTAGACTATGACGGTGCGCTTGAAAGCTTTGCTGCGGCAAGAAAAGCGGGCGAGGATGAAAGGCTTCTTGTAAGAGGTGAAGGGATCGCCTATATGGGGAAGACGGAATATGAGGCTGCAGTAAACTCCTTTGTGACAGCACTTTCCTTAAGTGATGGCAGAGTTGGCAGTATGGATTATGATATGAACTATTATCTGGCCACTGCCTACTATAAGCAGGGAATGGCAGAGGAAGCTCTTGGAGTGTATAATGCGATCATTGCCATGAAACCGGAGGAGAGGGACGCTTATTACCTCAGGGGTGTGATTGAGACAGAAACAGGAAAAACTGATGCAGCTCTTGCTGACTTTGACAGAACGATCTCTTTAAATGAAAGGGATTATGACAGACTGATCGATATTTATTGTGTATTGAACACAAACGGATATGGAGAGTCCGGAAAGACTTACCTTCAGAATGCAATGGAAAGCGGTACCAGATATATGACCAACTTTGAAAAGGGAAGGATCAGCTATTATCTGGAGGACTATGAGAATGCCAGAACCTACCTTGACAAGGCGAAGGAAGAGGAAGGCAGTGATGCGGTGCTGTTCCTTGGGAAGACGCATGAGGTTCTTGGTGATTATAACTATGCGGTCAGTGTTTATAATACCTTCCTGACAGAAAGCGGCGAGCAGAGTCCGGAGATCCTGAACCAGATGGGGCTGTGCAAGCTGCAGATGAAGGATTATGAAGGTGCTCTTACGGCTTTTCAGCAGGCCATGAACATTGAAGATAATGGTATGATGCAGACACTGAAGATGAACGAAATTGTGGCATATGAAAGGCTTCAGCAGTATAAACAGGCGGCCACCCTTATGAGCAGTTATTTGAAGTCTTACCCGGATGACGAGACAGCCAAAAGGGAATATGAATTTCTGAAAACCCGATAATTGACAGAATACAATATCTTTGAGAGACTATTTTCGTACACCCAATATCTTGTGTATCCTGTTGACTTTTTGCAGGTGCGATGATACACTTTTTCTATCAGGACAGGCAGGGAGAATGAACGTATTTTCCTGTAAAAGATATCAAAAAACGGGGTGTAGCAGCAATGATCCAGGTAATTCAGAGAGATGGGGAAATAACAGATTTTACGCTGACAAAGATCAGTGATGCGATTATGAGGGCTTTTCTGGCAACTGACAGAAGAGACGGACATGATGAAGCAGATCTTCTGGCACTCAGGGTAACAGCAGATTTCCAGGAGCGGATCACAGAGGAAGGGGTTCTGGCATCAGATATCCAGGAAAGTGTAAGAAGAGTACTTTTGCAGGCTGGTTATGAGGAAGCAGCCAGAGCATATATAGGAGGATGACAATGATCAATAAACTGATAGCAAAAATTAAAGAAACCGGGGCTCCTATTGTGGTAGGACTGGATCCCATGATGAAGTATATCCCTGAGCAGATTAAGAAAAAGGCTTTTGCAGAATATGGGGAAACACTGGAAGGCGCCGCAGAAGCAGTATTCCGGTATAATAAAGAGATCGTAGACCATATTTACGATCTGGTTCCGGCTGTAAAGCCACAGATCGCCATGTATGAACAGTTTGGGATCCCGGGACTTGTGGCTTTCAAAAGGACAGTAGATTACTGTAAGGAAAAGGGACTGGTTGTGATCGGAGATGTGAAGAGAGGCGATATCGGCTCCACGTCAGAAGCCTATGCAGTAGGACATCTAGGGAAGGTACAGGTAGGCAGTCATTCCTATTATGGATTTGATGAGGATTTTGCAACAGTCAATCCCTATCTTGGATCAGATGGTATCAAGCCTTTTATCAAAGTATGTCAGGAAGAAAAGAAAGGCCTTTTCATTCTGGTCAAGACGTCTAATCCAAGCAGTGGAGAGTTTCAGGACAGAAAGCTTGCAGACGCAGATAACAGGCCGCTATATGAGATCGTTGGAGAGCAGGTAGCCAGATGGGGAGAAGAGCATATGGGAGATGACTACAGCTATATCGGGGCAGTCGTCGGAGCAACTTACCCTGAAATGGGGAAGACTCTGCGGAAGATCATGCCTAAGAGCTATATCCTTGTGCCAGGTTATGGAGCACAGGGAGGAAAAGGGGCTGATCTGGTGCACTTCTTTAATGAGGACGGTCTTGGGGCGATCATTAATTCCTCAAGAGGTATCATTGCGGCTTATCAGCAGGAAAAGTATGAAGCATATGGGGAAGCAAACTTTGCGGAAGCTTCCAGAAAAGCTGTCGAAGATATGAAGGCAGATATTGAACAGGCATTAAATAACAGATAAAGAAAGGGAACCATCGGTTCCCTTTTTTGACAGTGCAGGAAAATTCAAGGAGATGCGTATGACATATTTTGGATGGGAAATGGAACTTTTGCGCATGATACAGGAGCTTCATACACAGCTTTTGACACCTGTGCTGATTTTTCTTTCATGGATTAATAATCATGGAGAATTCTGGATCCTGGCAGGTCTGATCCTGACGATTATACCCAAAACGAGAAAGTGCGGAATTTCTGTATTACTGGCTATGCTCTTTGGAACACTGATCACAGATCTGACCTTAAAGGGAATCTGCGCGAGACCAAGACCTTATTATTATGCGGAGTATATGGACGGGAATCATATCAGACTGCTGATAGAAATGAAGGAAAGGGAGCTGCTGCGTTCATTTCCTTCCGGTCATAGTGTGTGCAGCTTTGCAGCGGCGGTATCCATCCTTTTTTATTACAGAAAAGCGGGGATCGCAGCATTGATACTTGCCTTTTTGATTGCTTTTTCCAGGCTCTATCTGTTTGTACATTTTCCTACAGATGTACTTGCAGGAATCTGTATCGGAACATTGTGCGCGGTTTTTTCCTGTATGCTGACAGGCAGATTGTATGCAGGAAGGAAAGGAACAAAACAGTAGATGAAAGAATTAACAGTGGAGGCTATAGTTGAGCAGATAGAAACTGTGACGGAATTTGTCAATGCAGAGCTGGAAAAACTGGATTGCCCTATGAAGGCACGGATACAGCTTGATATTGCTATTGATGAAATAGTAAGCAATATTGCCTATTATGCCTATGGGGAAAAAACGGGAACGGTTACAGTAAGGATAGAGGCACTTCAGGAAGAAAATGGCGTACAGCTGATGTTTCTGGATAGCGGATTCCCCTATGACCCGCTGACAAGGCAGGATCCGGATATTTCTGCAGAGATCGAAGAACGGAAAGAGGGCGGACTTGGAATCTTTCTTGTCCGTAAAACAATGGATGACATGAAATATGAATATAAAGATGGCCAGAACTGTCTGACGATCAGAAAGAGTTTTTGATGGAATACCAGCACATACGACATGAATTTGATCCGGTATATGACCGGAACAGTGAAATATTGATCCTGGGAACGCTGCCCTCTGTGAAATCACGGGAGCAGCACTTTTATTATGGGCACAAGCAGAACAGATTCTGGAAAGTGATAGCAGCGCTTTATGGAGAAGCAGTTCCTGTTACCATAGAGGAAAAGAAGAAATTTCTGCTGAGACATCATATAGCTCTTTTTGATGTGATCGCTGAATGTGATATTGCAGGGTCAAGTGACAGCACGATCAGAAATGTTGTCCCAACGGATCTGTCTGTAATCCTGAAACAGGCACCGGTCAGGAAGATCTTTGCAAACGGAAATAAGGCCTATGACCTGTACATGAAATATTCGTATGAAAAAACAGGAATGGAGGCGTGCAGGCTTCCCTCTACCAGTCCGGCGAATGCAGCATATCAGATGGAAAGACTGCTTCAGAGCTGGAAAGTGATCCTGAGGTGATGGTTAAAGTCAGGGATATTTCTGACGATATACATAATAGAAACCTGGAAACGAGCCGGAACGGATTCTGGCGAAAGACAATCACGGAGGAGATCATAATGAGCAATACAGTATCAGGCTATGGAGCAGCTACAGAAGCTGCAGCAGCTGCAGCTGCAGCGGATTATACCAGTACAGCGGCGGAGAAAAAAGAGGTCAGTGGAAAGACCATTGGAAATCCAAAGCTCAGTGAAAAAGCAGCCAGGTATTATGAGCAGCTTAAGAAAAAGTTTTCTAACATGGATTTCATTCTTGTCAGTGAGGATCAGAAGGAGGCAGCTAAGGCACAGGCAGCAAGCTATGCCAATGCCAGTAGGATGGTTGTTCTGATCGATGAAGCCAAGATCGAGCGTATGGCAGAGGATGAAGCCTACAGAAAGCAGTATGAAGGCGTGATCAGCGGAGCAGGCAGCAAGCTGTTACAGATGAAGAGTTCCCTGACAGCTTCCGGTGCACAGGTCAAAGGCTATGGCATGCAGGTGAATGACGGTGGACTGACAAGCTTCTTTGCAGTGCTGAAGAAGTCTTCGGCAGATCAGAAGACAAGGATCAATAAGCAGAAGGAGAAAACAAAGTCAGAGAAGAAGGCTGCAGAAAAGAAAGCAGAAAAGAAGCAAAAGGAAGAAAAGCTGAAGGAAAGCAGAACAGATAAAGCATCAGGGGATGAGGAAGAAACAGTTATGATCTCGGCATCCAGTCTTGAAGAACTGCTGCAGAAGATCGATGATTATTCGCAGAATGAAAGAATGTATTCCATGCAGTCCGAGGAAGAGAAACAGATCGGACAGCATATTGATTTCAGAGGATAATGACAAAGGAATGGCTGGTGTGAATCATTTCACATCAGCTTTTTTGCCGGTTGAAAAATCAGGTGCCAGGTGTTATGATTGAAAGGAAAATCTGAACATAAAACAAGGAGGATTTACCAGAATGGAACAGTACAAGCAGGAATTCATTGAGTTTATGATAGACAGCCAGGTTTTGAAATTTGGCGATTTTACTTTGAAGAGCGGACGGAAATCCCCCTTTTTTATGAACGCAGGGGCTTATGTGACAGGTACCCAGCTTAGAAGGCTTGGTGAGTATTATGCGAAGGCGATTCATGACCACTACGGACTTGACTTTGACGTCCTCTTTGGACCTGCCTATAAGGGAATCCCGCTTTCCGTAGCAACAACTATGGCGATCAGTGAATTATATGGAAAGGATGTCCGCTACTGTTCCAACAGAAAGGAAGTCAAGGATCACGGTGACACTGGAATCCTTCTTGGCAGCAAGCTGAAGGACGGGGACAGAGTCGTTATCATCGAGGATGTGACAACCTCCGGCAAGTCTATTGAAGAGACCTTCCCGATTATTAAGGCACAGGCCGATGTGGAGATCAAGGGACTGATGGTATCCTTAAACCGTATGGAAAAGGGTCAGGGAGAAAAGAGTGCCCTCTGTGAGATCAAGGAGAAATACGGATTTGATGCCAACTCTATCGTAACGATGGCAGATGTGGTAGAATATCTCTATCAGAAGGAATACAAGGGAACTGTTTATATTGATGAGGAACGTAAGAAACAGATTGATGATTATTATGCTGTTTATGGAGCAAAGCAGTAAACTGATGTAGAAAGGCGAGGACTTAGTATGGAAGAAAAAACGTATAAGATTATGAGTGGCAGCGGAGCTACAAGTATTGCTGTTGGAGTAGTTACACTGGTAACCGGACTTGTCTGCGGCATCCTGATGATTGTAAGCGGAGCAAAGCTCCTTCTTGGAAAATCCAAAATATTATTTTAACAAGAGAGGGCATTCCTGATGGCAGGAATGCCTTTTGTCGCAGGACACCCATGAGGAACTGATGCTGCAGAAAGGAACACATATGGGATTTCGAGGTTACATTTTTACAAATAAAAAACACCCGGAAAAGGGGATCATGTCCTTTATCCTGGGGATCCTTTCCCTTGGAACCTATATCATGGCAGTTTATCTGTCCTATCAGGGAAAAGGGGTATCATCGGCAAGATATGGGGCGGCTGGTGTTCTGGCCAGTGTTTTCATGACAGTCGGACTGATCCTTGGGATCATGTCCTTACGTGAAAAGGAAACCTTTAAACTGTTTCCGGTACTTGGAATGATTGTCAATGTACTTGCCTTTTTTGCGTTGAGTTTAATTCTATATGCAGGAGCGTATGTAAGCTGATGAAAGAGAGATTTTTGCTGGCGAAGACCAGAATTTATGAAATTGCAGAAGGAAAAGATATGTCGGCAGATATGCCGGAGGCATTTGCAGATTATTTCCGGAAGGTGGCAGAGTTTCTGAAGCTGGTACTGGAGCATGAGAACTTTGTGGAAGAGGGAGGCCTGCAAAAGGCAGAGCTTTCCGAACTGCAGAGAAGAAATCACAGTCTGTATGAGGATATCCTGCCGGCACATTATGAGGAAAGCTATGGAAATCCGGCATACAGTGTGAAGAGACTGGGAGAAGAGTATGGCAGGCTGCTTTCCTTTTTGTATGCGGAGATGCGAAGTCTGATCCCCTTCTGCCATGAACGGCAGGAGGAAGAAATCCTGATCAGGCTGGAGCTTTTTTTGCAGGTATACAGTGCTTTTGAGGGAAGCCTGCTGGAGGAAGAGAAGCTTCCATCCTACGAGTCTGTCCGGAAGGATATTTACTATTTCGTCAGTGATTATACCAGAGATTCCTTCAGGAAAAAGTTAGAGGGCATGTTCCTTCCGGAACAGGATTTTGCTTGGAAAATACTACGGGAAAACAGCCTTGATACACCGGCATACCTGTACGCTTTTGGAGAATATATTACAGAAAATGAGTTAAGGACATGGGAGCATCTGAAGGAGCTGCCGCAGGAAACAATAGATCTGATGGCAGATACCTATACAGAGGGGTACCGGATCGGTTTCCTGATGGGAAACAAGGATATCGGTAAGAAAAAGATCGTAAATATCAGATACACGCTTGGCTTTGAAAGAATGATCCTGAAGGCTATCAGGAATTTTGAGGCCATGGGACTTGAGCCTGTGATCTACAGGGCACCGGCAAGTCTTCTGATGGGGAAGAGCCTGAACCGGAATGGCTATTTTGGGGCGATCCCCAATAAGCAGTATGATTTTGATCATAAGGATGATATCGGGCTGTTTCTGGACAAGCGTCTTGTACAGATCAGACTGGAGGCATGGCAGGAATGCTTTGAAGAGTTTAAGGAGCAGGCCGGTTATTTTGGAGGACCTGCAGTGGTAGAGGTTTTCGGGGAAGCACCGGAGGATCTGAAAGAAAAGGAAGAAGCGGTACACTTATCAGAAAGCCAGCAGAAGCTTACTGTAGAGTATATGACACAGGCCGGTGAAATTCAGAACCGTTATATTAAGGGAGAAGAAAGAAGCTTTACCATCATTGCTTTCCCGACACCGGAGATCGGTGAGAACTATCCGGAGATCTTCGATGAGGTGATCCGGATCAATACGCTGAATTATCAGAAATATCAGAAGATCCAGCAGAAGATCATAGATACCCTTGACCTTGGAAAATATGTGATCGTAAAGGGCAGAGGAGAGAACAGGACAGGCATGAAGATCATGCTGCACCATCTGACAGATACAGCACATCAGACGAACTTTGAAAACTGTGTGGCAGATGTGAATATTCCGGTTGGGGAGGTATTTACTTCTCCTGTACTGACCGGTACTGAAGGAATACTTCATGTGACGAGAGTCTTTTTAAACGGACTGGAATTCAGGGATCTTTCCCTGCAGTTTGAAGATGGAAAGGTAAAGGATTATACCTGCAGCAATTTTGAGGAAGAAGAAAAGAACAGGAAATATATCCGGGATAATATTCTGTTCCATCATGATATGCTGCCAATCGGAGAATTTGCTATTGGCACAAATACCACAGCTTATGTGGTGGCCAGAAAGTATCAGATCGAAGATAAGCTGCCGATTTTGATCGCAGAAAAGACAGGACCGCATTTTGCAGTGGGAGATACCTGCTATTCCCATGCGGAGGATGTTGCTGTTTATAACCCGGACGGAAAAGAGATCATTGCCAGAGATAACGAGTGCTCGCTCCTTCGGAGGACGGAGCCGGAGAAAGCCTATTTTAACTGCCATACGGATATCACGATCCCTTTTGATGAACTGGGAGAGATCAGTGTGGTGACGGAAGAGGAACAGGTGATCACAGTGATCGAAGATGGAATGTTCGTGCTGCCCGGCTGTGAAGAATTGAATGAGCCATTATTTGTTTCCCTTAAGAAACAATAAATTGTTATATTTGGAGTTGCAATCAAGAAGTTGGATATAGTATGATGTAAATGTTCGGGACTACGCAAACAGGAGGAGAGAATTATGCCAAAGGTAGGAATCGTCATGGGCAGTGACTCAGATCTTAAGGTGATGAGCGGTGCTGCAGCGATGCTGAAGGAACTGGGAATTGATTATGAGATGAGAATTATTTCCGCACACAGAGCGCCGGATCTTCTGATCGAATGGACCAGATCGGCGAAGGAGCGCGGATTAAAGGTGATCATTGCAGGAGCAGGAATGGCAGCAGCACTGCCTGGAATGTGCGCAGCACTCTTTTCCCTGCCTGTTATAGGGGTTCCTCTTTCCGGGAAGAAGCTGGATGGCATGGATGCAGTGTTCTCCATTATGCAGATGCCGCCCGGAGTTCCTGTTGCAACAGTTGCCATTGACGGGGCAAAGAATGCAGCAATCCTTGCAGCAAAGATGCTGGCAACCGGCGATGACGAGCTGCTGGCAAGGCTGGAAGCTTACACGGAGAATCTGAAGGAGCAGGTAGAGGCAAAGGATCAAAAGCTGCAGCAGATTGGATATGAGAATTACCTGAATCAGTAAGAATACGATAAGCAAAGAGAAAAGGAGAAAGAAATGGACTATAAGACGGCCGGTGTGGATATTGAAGCAGGTTATGAATCTGTGGAGTTAATGAAGAAGTATGTGAAAGAGACTATGAGACCAGAGGTTCTTGGCGGGATCGGTGGTTTCTCAGGAGCATTTTCCTTAAAGAACATTAAGGACATGGAGGATCCGGTGCTGCTGTCCGGAACAGACGGCTGTGGGACGAAGGTGAAGCTGGCATTTCTGATGGATAAGCATGATACGATCGGTATTGATGCGGTAGCCATGTGTGTCAATGATGTAGCCTGTGCCGGTGGAGAGTCTTTATTTTTCCTTGATTATATTGCCTGTGGCAAGAACTATCCGGAGAAGATCGCAACAATCGTAAAGGGTGTTGCAGAGGGCTGTAAGCAGGCAGGGGCAGCCCTTGTCGGAGGAGAGACAGCAGAGCACCCAGGACTGATGCCGGAGGATGAATATGATCTTGCAGGCTTTGCAGTTGGCGTGGTGGACAGAAAGGATCTGATCACCGGAGAACATATCAAGGATGGCGATATGCTGGTCGGTATTGCTTCCTCAGGCGTTCACAGCAATGGATTTTCCCTGGTACGTAAGGTGTTCGAGATGACGAAGGAATCTCTTGATACTTATTATGTTGAACTTGGAACAACACTTGGCGAGGCACTGATCGCTCCGACCAAGATTTATGTAAAGACATTACAGGCCATTAAGAAAGCCGGTGTGATCGTTAAGGGCTGCAGTCATATTACCGGCGGCGGTTTTTATGAAAATATTCCCCGTATGCTTCCGGAAGGGGTGCGTGCAGTGGTAGAGAAGGACAGCTATCCGGTTCTTCCTATCTTTAGCCTGCTGCAGAAAACAGGAAACATTGCAGAGAAAATGATGTATAATACATTTAATATGGGACTTGGCATGGTACTTGCCATTGATCCGGCAGATAAGGATAAGGTTCTTTCCGCTATTGAAGCAGCTGGTGAAAAGGGCTATGTGGTAGGAAAGGTCATTGCCGGTGAGAAGGGTGTAGATTTATGCTGAGAGTAGGAATCCTTGCCGCAGGCGGTGGTACCAATCTGCAGGCCATCATTGATGCAGTGGAGAGCGGGAAGATCACTGATGTGGAGCTTTCCTTTGTACTGAGCAATAAGCCTGGTGTCAGGGCACTGGAGCGTGCAAGGGCACATGGGATCAAGGATATTGTTGTAGACATGAAGTCCTTTGCAGACAGGGAAGACTTTAATCAGAAGCTGAGCGAAACGATCGATGCGGAGAACCCGGATCTGATCGTACTGGCAGGCATGATGATCATGATGCCTGCAGAGCTTGTAAGGAAATATCATAACAGGATCATCAATGTACATCCGGCACTGATTCCGGCCTTCTGTGGAAAGGGATTTTATGGACTGAAGCCTCACGAGGCAGTGCTTAAGAGCGGTGTCAAGGTGACAGGTGCTACGGTTCATTTTGTGGATGAGGTTTATGACCATGGTGCCATCATTATGCAGAAGGCTGTGTATGTACAGAACGGTGATACACCGGAGGTATTGCAGCACAGGGTAATGGAAGAGGCAGAGTGGCAGATCCTTCCAAGGACAATTGATCTGATCGCACATGGCAGGGTGACCGTAAAAGACGGAATTGCCATTGTAGAAGAATAGAATACGATTACATAGATTTCATGGAGGCGGATATGAAGGTTTTGATCGTTGGCGGCGGTGGCAGAGAACATGCGATCGCATACAGTGTTTCCAAAAGCAGAAAAGTAAGCAAGATCTATTGTGCACCGGGCAATGCCGGTATCGGCATGATCGCTGAGTGTGTTCCTATTGGAGCCATGGAGTTTGATAAGATTGTAGCATTTGCAAAAGAGAAAGAGATTGATCTGACGATCGTGGCAATGGATGATCCGCTGGTAGGCGGTCTGGTAGACAGACTGGAGGAAGCAGGTCTTCGGGCTTTCGGACCCAGGAAAAATGCGGCGATTCTGGAAGGAAGCAAGGCATTTTCCAAGGATCTTATGAAAAAGTACAATATTCCTACAGCAGCGTATGAGAATTTTGATGATCCGAAGGCAGCACTTGCCTATCTGGAAACAGCAGACTTTCCCATTGTCCTGAAAGCAGACGGACTGGCTCTTGGAAAGGGAGTTCTGATCTGCCAGAATCTTGACGAGGCGAAGGCCGGCGTTAAGGAGATCATGGAGGATAAGAAGTTTGGAAGTGCCGGAAACAGACTTGTCATTGAAGAATTTATGACAGGCCGTGAGGTGTCGGTGCTTTCCTTTGTGGATGGAAAGAATATCCGGATCATGACAAGTGCACAGGATCACAAGAGAGCAGGAGACGGAGATACCGGATTAAATACCGGTGGTATGGGAACCTTTTCTCCCAGTCCCTTTTATACAGAAGAAGTGGACAGCTTCTGCCGTAAATATATTTATCAGCCTACTGTGGATGCCATGCTGGCTGAGGGCAGAGAGTTTAAAGGAGTGATCTTTTTTGGACTGATGCTGACGGAGAAGGGACCAAGGGTTCTGGAATATAATGCCAGATTTGGTGATCCGGAGGCACAGGTAGTGCTTCCCAGAATGAAAAATGATATCATAGAAGTGATGGAGGCCTGCATTGATGGCACATTGGATCAGATTGATCTGGAGTTTGAGGACAATGCAGCAGTCTGTGTGGTACTTGCATCTGATGGATATCCGGTCAAATATGAAAAAGGATTTGTGATCCAGGGTCTTGAGAAATTCGAAGGACAGGATTCTTATTTCTGCTTCCACGCAGGAACAGCCAAAACAGAAAAAGGGATTGTGACAAACGGAGGACGAGTCCTTGGTGTAACAGCAAAAGGGGCTGACCTGAAGGAAGCCAGAAAAAATGCATATGCTGCGACGGAATGGATTACTTTTGAAAACAAATATATGCGTCATGATATTGGAAAGGCAATTGATGAAGCCTGAGCATGTGGGAATGGAGAAGGTGACGTAAGATGGATATGAGACGTGCGATATTCAGCATGGGTGAGCTGCACAGGCCGTCCTACTGTGAAAAATGTGGTGGGGTTCTTGTTTACAAGGGACTTGGTGAATATGAATGTGAAGAATGTGGACATCAGGAATATGACGATTATGGAAAGGTACGTAATTATTTGGATGAGCATAAGGGAGCAAATGTAGCTGAGATATCAGATGCCACAGGTGTAACTCATAAGTCCATACGTGATATGATCAAGGATAACCGGTTTGAGATCATTAATAATGCCGGTGGTTATATACGATGTGAAATGTGCGGTGCTAATATCAGCAGCGGCAGATTATGCAGTAAATGTGAACAGTTGTATCACAGGCAGCTTGAGGAAGAAGCCCGCAGGATGAGAAAATCCGGTATTCAGGGAGGCAGTGAAGGCTTCCGTGAAGAAACCGGAGAGAGGCGCTTTATAAGAGAAAGATAAGGAGAAAAGAAGTGAAGGCAATGAAAGCTTTATTTCAGAAAGAAACCTGGATCAGAGGAATGCTTGGTGTGGCAGCTTTTATTATGGTTGTGTCACTGCAGACATTTACCAGTCTGGCAGCTTCGGGAAAGGTAGTGGCGGAAACTGCAAAGATCCGTTCTGAAGCAAGCACAAGCAGCTCAGTGGTAGGGAGCACAGTCAAGGGAAAGACGATCGATATTGTAGGAGCTGTAAAGGATTCTTCGGGAACCGTGTGGTATAAGGTGCCGAATGGTAATAACACCTATGGTTATATCCGTTCCGATCTGGTAGAGACATCAGATGATATTAAGGTAGAGGCAGCACCTGCGGCAACAACAGCAGCTGCCACAGAAAAGCCGGCAGATACCGTACCTACATCTATTGGTGAACAGGCGGCTACGGTTGCGGTTGAAAGTGCAAAGATACGTTCCGGTGCATCCACTTCGCATGATCCGGTAGCATCCCTTTCCAAAGGGGAAAGCATTACCCTGATTGGAGAAGCAACAGACAGCGCCGGAAAGAAATGGTATCAGATCCGTTTTACCAAGAATGGTTCCTCCAAGGAAGGCTATATCCGTTCTGACCTGATCACCATGGGAGCTTCTTCTGATGGAGCAGTAAATACAGATGGTTCACAGACAGATGGAACTGATACAGCAGATGCAGACAGATCTGAAGAAGCTTCTGCAGATGGAGAAAGCACAGAAATACCGGAAGAAACAGATACTGAAGAACCACCGGAAGAAACCCCGGCAGAACCGGAACACAATGATTATGAAGTAGTATACAATGATGAAACCTACTGGCTTTATGATAATGTAAATGGCACCATGATGTCAGTAACGAACCTTCTTGACGTAGTAAATCAGACAGGAGCTGACAACGAAGCGCTGCAGAAGCAGGTAACTACTGAAAAGATTATTATCATTGTTATGGCAGTGATCATGGTGATACTGATCGCAGCAGTGACTATTCTGATCTTTAAGCTGAAGGATGCCTACTATTACGAGGATTATGAGGATGAAGAGGATGAGCTCCAGGAAGAAGAGCCGGAGCCACCTGTAAAGAAGAAGAAAAAACAGAGCCGTGATCTGGATTATGAAGAAGAACCGGTTCCGGTAAAGAGGAAACGGACAAGGGAAAGAGAAGATTTTTATGAAGAAGAGGAAAGACCTGTCCGGAAAAAAACGAGACAGGAAGCAGATCTGACAGCGGCAGAGGAAAAGCAGCCTGTGAAAAAAAAGTCAAGAAAGGCACAGAATTTTCTCGTAGATGATGATGAATTTGAATTTGAATTCCTGAATATGGATGACAAAGATCTGTAAATAAACTACGAAAGAGAAACGGGAGGAATAGCGGTGCTATTCCTCCCTGTTGTTACCGTGTGCCTCGCAGCACACGTTGCTAAAGCGGAGCTGCCAGTGACAGATCCAGCAGAGAAGATTCAGGGGTAACTCATAAAGACAGGATAAGCTATGATTATAGAAATTGATTTTAACAGTACAGAAGCAATTTATATCCAGCTTCGGAATCAGATCGTATATGGGATCGCTACAGCCAGATTTAAAGAGGGGGATTCTCTTCCCTCTGTGCGGGCGCTTGCAGAAGAGATCGGCATTAACATGCATACGGTAAATAAGGCATATACTGTGCTGCGTCAGGAGGGATTTGTCCAGATGGACAGAAGAAGAGGCGCAGTGATCGCAGTCAACGCAGATAAGCTGATGGCACTTGAGGAGATCGATACAGAACTGCATAAGCTTCTTGCCAAGGCAAGCTGCAGGGGCATCAGCAGAGATGAGATCCATGCCATGATCGACGATATCTATGAGGAATATGGAGGAATTTAAGATGCGTTCGAATTATACAGAAAAGGCGCAGAAAGCGCTGAAGCTGGCAGAAAAAACAGCTGCCAGGATCCATTCGGGCTATGTGGGGACAGAACATATTCTGGCAGGACTATTAAAGGAAGGAACCGGTGTGGCGGCAAGGGTTCTGACCGAAAACGGAGTAGAAGAAGAGCAGCTTCTTACCATGATCAAAGAACTGATCAGTCCGGATGCAGCTGTTGTTACAAAGGACAGAGAACAATATTCGCCAAAGGCAGAGGCCATTTTACAGGAGGCTGACAGACAGGCAGACCGTTTCCGAGCAGATAAGACAGGAACAGAGCATATCCTGCTGTCACTGCTCAAAGAGAGTGAATGTGTGGCAACAAGACTTCTCCGGACTATGGGTGCAGCCATACAGAAGCTGTATATTGATACACTGGCAGCAATGGGTGAGGATCCTGCATTATATAAAGAGGATCTGGCGATGAAACAGAAGAACAAAAAAAGTGCTGCTACACTGGAGCAGTATAGCAGGGATCTGACTGCCCTGGCGAGAGATGGCAGGCTGGATCCTGTGATCGGAAGAGAACAGGAGATCCAGCGTGTGATCGAGATCCTGAGCAGAAGAAGCAAGAATAACCCCTGTCTGATCGGAGAACCCGGTGTCGGCAAGACAGCAGTGGTAGAAGGACTGGCACAGCGTATTGTGGCCGGGGAAGTACCTTTTACCGTGCAGAACAAGCGTCTTCTTACCATGGATCTTTCAGGAATGGTAGCCGGCTCCAAGTATCGTGGTGAGTTTGAAGAAAGGCTGAAAAGAGTGATCCACGAAGTACAGGAGGATGGAAATATTATCCTGTTTCTGGATGAGATGCATACTATTATCGGTGCGGGTGGTGCAGAGGGAGCTATTGATGCTTCCAATATCTTAAAGCCTTCACTGGCAAGAGGGGAATTGCAGCTGATCGGGGCAACTACAGTGGCGGAGTATCATAAATACGTGGAAAAGGATGCGGCACTTGAGAGAAGATTTCAGTCTGTCATGGTAGAGGAGCCTACTGTGCAGGAGGCAGAGCGGATCCTCAAGGGGATCGTCCACAAATATGAGGAGCATCACAAGGTGGTGATCACAGAAGAGGCGGTCAGAGCAGCGGTAGAGCTTTCAGAGAGATATATCAATGATAGAAATCTGCCGGATAAAGCGATTGATCTGATCGATGAGGCTTCAGCAGCAGTCAGGCTGAAGGCAACCCATGTTCCTGAAAAGCTGAAGAAAATGCAGGAGGAGCTTGCAGCATATGATAGAAAAGTGGAAGGCTTCCTGAAGAAAAGAGAGTTTGATCAGGCAGGAATATGCAGGGCAGAGCAGGAAAAGCTGATCCACAAATATGAGAAGGCCTGTGAGGCAAACAGGAAGAAACAGGAAAAGGATGAGCTTAAGGTAACAGAGAATGATATAGCTGAAGTTGTGGCGGCATGGACGAAGATCCCAGTGAAAAAACTGACAGAAACGGAGAGCGAAAGGCTGATGAAGCTGGAAAGCATCCTGCACAAGCGTGTGATCGGACAGGATGCAGCAGTCAGCGCCGTATCAAAAGCAATACGGAGGGGACGGGTCGGCCTGCAGGATCCGGAAAAACCGATCGGATCCTTCCTGTTCCTTGGTCCTACAGGTGTAGGAAAAACAGAACTCAGCAAGGCACTGGCAGAGGCTATGTTTGGATCGGAAAATGCCCTGATCCGTGTGGATATGTCAGAGTATATGGAAGGTCACTCTGTATCCAAGATGATAGGATCGCCCCCTGGATATGTGGGATTTGAAGAGGGAGGACAGCTCAGTGAGAAGATACGCAAGAATCCCTATTCAGTTGTATTGTTTGATGAGATCGAAAAGGCACATCCGGATGTGTTTAATGTGCTTCTCCAGGTGCTCGATGATGGACATATCACCGATTCCAAGGGAAGGAAGGTCAGCTTTAAGAATACGGTTCTGATCATGACTTCAAATGCCGGGGCACAGCGCATCATTGCGCCAAAGAATCTGGGCTTTGGAGTGGCAGAAACTGAAAAACAGAACTATGACCGGATGAAGGAAGGGGTCATGGAGGAAGTCAGAAGACTGTTTAAACCGGAGTTTATCAACAGGATTGATGAGATCATGGTATTCCATCCGCTGACCAGAGTGGATATGGAAAAGATAACCACACTGCTGTTTCATGAGCTTTCTGCGAGATGTGAGAAGCAGCTCTCCATTCATCTTAGTGCGTCAAGAGCGCTGAAGGAGCACCTGGTAGAGAAATATGCAGACTACAAGATGGGAGCAAGGCCGTTAAAGCGTGCCGTGCAGCAGGTAGTGGAGGATGCACTTGCGGAGGAGCTTCTTTCAGGAAGGATCAAGGCCGGGGATACGGTATCTGCAGGTTATCGAAAAGGAAAAGTTGTTTTTGACGTTAAGTAAAAAATAGATTATACTAATGCTATCAACAATTAATACAAATGCATACAATGGAGGAAATAAGGATGGCTGTTGTGAAAGAGCTGATCCGGACAGAAGCGGATGGCAGCATAAGCTTTGGAAATCACAGGCTTGAAACCAAGCAGAAGGTTGAGGATTTTGAGCATGATGGTGATCAGTACAAGGTTAAGACATTTAAGACAATGACTAAGCTGGAAAGAAATGGTTTATTTGTATATGAGTCCGTACCGGGAACCAGTGTATTAAATTTCAGAGAAACCGAAAAAGGTGTCAGCTTCCTGGTGGAAGGAGACGAGGATGCACAGATCACAGTAGGTCTGATGGAAGATACCGAGTATGTAGTCTATGTGGACGATCAGAGTATTGGCGGTATGAAGACCAATCTGGGCGGCAAGCTGAATCTCAGTGTGGAGCTTGCAGGAGCAGGAGAAGTTAAGGTTGACATTGTAGCAAGATAAAGTAAAAGCCTTCTGGCCTACCGGTCAGGAGGTTTTTTTCAGAAAGGGAACAGGAAGCATGGCAAAAGCAAAAGGTACAGTTTTTTTCTGTCAGAACTGTGGATATGAGTCAGCAAAGTGGATGGGGCAGTGCCCGGGGTGCCGGGAGTGGAACACCTTTGTAGAAGAGACTGTGGTGACAGGAACTGGTAAGGGCAGTGGCAGAAAGACGGGAAATCCACATACAGCGGCAGAGCCGGAGACACTTTCGGATATTTCACTGTCGGAGGAAGAGAGGACAAGCTGTGGAATTCGGGAGCTTGACAGAGTTCTTGGCGGCGGTATCGTGGAGGGATCTCTGATCCTGGTAGGCGGTGATCCCGGAATCGGAAAGTCCACATTGCTTTTGCAGGTCTGTCAGAGGCTGGCAGCAGCAGGGAAAGAAGTGCTGTATGTATCCGGGGAGGAATCCCTGCGGCAGATCAAACTCAGGGCAGCGAGACTTGGCGAATTTACAGATCATCTGAAGCTGCTTTGTGAGACAGATCTGGATACTATTGAAGATGTCATTCAGAAAAAACGCCCACAGATCGTTATCATCGATTCTATACAGACCATGTCCATTGCTGAGGTATCTGCCGCACCGGGAAGTGTTTCCCAGGTAAGGGAGGCCACCGGTATCCTGCTGAAGCTGGCAAAGGGACTGAATATTTCTATTTTTATCGTAGGACATGTAACCAAGGAAGGAACCGTAGCAGGACCAAGGGTGCTTGAGCATATGGTGGATACTGTTCTTTATTTTGAAGGTGACAGACATGCCGCCTACCGGATCCTGCGTGGAGTAAAGAACCGGTTTGGCTCGACTAATGAGATCGGTGTGTTTGAGATGGAATCGGATGGACTTAAGGAGGTTACGAATCCGTCAAGGATGATGCTCAGCGGAAGACCGGAGGACGCCAGCGGGTCGGTTGTAACCTGTGCCATGGAGGGAACAAGACCGATCCTGATAGAGATCCAGGCACTTGTCTGCCACAGTAATTTTGGTATCCCGAGACGGCAGACCACAGGGACAGATTTTAACAGAGTGAATCTGCTGATGGCAGTGCTGGAAAAACGGCTTGGCCTGCAGCTTGGAAGCTGTGATGCCTATGTCAATATTGCCGGGGGAATCAAGATCATGGAACCGTCAATTGATCTTGGGATCGCCATGGCTGTGGTTTCCAGCTTTAAAAACCGGGCAGTGGATGGCAGCATCATAGCTATGGGAGAAATCGGACTGAGCGGTGAAGTACGGGCTGTCAGTATGATCAAGGTACGTGTACAGGAAGCGAAAAAGCTGGGATTTACCTGCTGCATTGTACCTGGGGTATGCCGGGAAAGCCTGAAAGATATAGAGGGGATCAAAATTATTTATGTGGACAGTGTGAGTGAGGCTATGGATCTGATCTGAGGTAATTATTACAGCTTTGTAACATTTTTTTGAGAAAATATTCTTTTCTATTCAAATTTACGGATTCCTGTGATAAAATAGTAAGGTATGTTTGTCGAAAATTACGACAATTCACAAAGGAGCAGGGAATGGATAAGAAAAAATGGGTAAAACATATACCGCTTTTTATATTGGAACTGGTAGTTCTGATCGCAGCAGCGGGTGCTTTATATGTAGTTCTCCGTACGACAGGAAAAAATGGTGTAAAGAAGGACAGGATCGATACAGAACATATTGCTGTCAATGAGGAAGTAAAGGAGAAGATACAGGAAGAGGAAAACGGAGAAGGCGAAGAGACGAAGACATATACAGGAGTTTATAATATTGCTTTTTTTGGAGTAGACGCCAGAGATGAGAACCTCGGAAAAGGAAATAACAGAAGTGATACCATTATGCTCTGTTCTATCGATATGGACAAACATGATGTGCGTCTGATCTCTATCTACAGAGATACCTATCTGAATCTTGGCAATGATACCTACAATAAATGCAATGCTGCCTATGCCAAGGGGGGACCGGAAATGGCTCTTGGCATGATCAATATGAATACCGATCTCTACGTGACAGATTACATAACCGTTGGTTTTGAAGGACTGATGGAGGCAGTGGATGCTCTTGGCGGTGTGGAGATCGATGTGAAGGAAAATGAGATCAGCCATCTGAACAATTATCAGATCAGCATGGCGGGAACGAGTGAAGACCAGAAAACCTTTACAGCGACAGCAGGTGTTGATTATGAACCGGTTACGGAACCAGGATTGCAGACACTGAATGGACTGCAGGCAACGGCATACTGCAGGATCCGTTATGTGGGTGATGATTTTGAACGTACCAAAAGACAGAGGGATGTGTTGATCGCCATGATGGAGAAGGCAAAGGGTGCCTCTGTGGGAACGCTTATGAGTGCCATGAATGCAGTGCTGCCTCATGTTGTTACCTCGATCGATGTGGAGGATATTGCTGCTGTCCTGAGCAAAGTAGGAGATTACAAGGTGACTGTCAGTGATGGATTTCCTTTTGCGGGAATGCGGGCAGGAGCATCCCTTTCTGTAGGAGCCTGTGTGGTGCCCATGTCTCTTGCAGATAACGTGGTCAGGCTTCATGAAATACTGTATGCGGAAGAGAATTATGAACCATCTGCAGAACTGAAGAGCTTCAGCGCCCAAATTGAAGCTGACACGAAAGACAGATTACAGAATTAGGAGTGTGCAGGCAGGAAGAATGGCAACAATTAAGGAAATAGCAGACAGACTTGGAGTATCGATCAGTACAGTGTCAAAAGGGCTTAATGGAGCAACAGACGTCAGTATCGAACTGCGGCAGACAATTCTGGATACAGCGGTAGAGATGGGTTATGTGACAAAGCGGATGAAAAAGGAAGAACACAGAAAGCTTTGTCTGTTCATAGAAAACATGAAATATGAAGCTGCCGGTGACTTTGGATATGATATAGTGCTTGGCTTCCGGCAGGCGGCATTCAGAGATAACTGGCGCGTGGAGGTGCTTCCTGTTACACCGGGATTCCAGGCACAGGAAAAATATGATACATTTATGCTCAAAAATGGGTATTCAGGCGCTTTCCTGGTAGGCTTCGCCCTGCAGGATCCCTGGATGGAGCAGCTGCAGGATACTGGGATCGCAACAGCACTGTTTGATAACTTTGTCTGGAAGAATCCCAATGTAGCATATATTGGAACTGACAGCTTTGAAGGAATAGATACGGCAATCCTGCATCTGCAGGAGCTGGGACATAAGAAGATCGCTTTCCTGAACGGTTCCCTGCATTCCATGATCACGGAATGCAGACAGGAGGCCTTTTATGACAGTATGGAAGCGCATGGACTGAAAGTAGATCCGGAGATGGTAGCAAATGGTTATTATGTAGCAGAATCTGCCAAGGATTTTGTGCCGGCCTTTGTGGAAAGAGGAGCTACAGCTATTGTATGCGGTAATGATCTGCTCGCTTATGGTGTGCTGAAGGAATGTGAGAGGCTGCATAAGAGGGTGCCGGAGGATATCAGTGTGATCGGTTTCGATGATCTGCCAATGTCAGCAGTAACAGCACCGCCTCTTACCACGATCCGTCAGGAAAGGGCAGAGCTTGGAAAATGTGGTTATATGGCATTGCATTCCCTGATGAATCATGTGTCTATCAGTAAGACACTTTTACGTCCAGCATTTATCAAAAGAAAATCTACTGCAAAAGCTGTTGACAGATAGGGGTGTTTTAGATATAATGAATTTCGGTGGTCTTGAGAACCACAGAAATAGGGGCATAGTTCAACGGTAGAACAGCGGTCTCCAAAACCGTCGATGTGGGTTCGATTCCTACTGCCCCTGCTT